>Ga0228710_1000254_pt1 | contig 57783 bp, 42 predicted proteins | sample MedpolnodulmetaG_FD_177995 | JGI IMG/M metagenome (GOLD analysis project Ga0228710, IMG submission 177995) | Root nodule microbial communities from Medicago polymorpha collected in Santa Monica, California, United States - pink nodules | ecosystem: Host-associated > Plants > Roots > Nodule... | reverse complement strand
CTGTGTGGAATGTTCCAATGAACCCTTCAATTGAAACTTTCTGGGTTGCTAAGATCAGCGTTGAAAAATCTTAGCTATTGAGATGCATTTGGAAGATTTGTGATGTAGCTAACATCTTTCTTTTGGCATGCTATTTACATAATTTTTTTACTGTCTTTCCACTTGAAGTGTATACAACTGTTTATTTCAATTTCTAAATAAAATAAATACTATGGTTGATTTTCATTTCGCTGTACGGTGGTTTTGACGGTGGTGCACTGTTGCTGGTGGTGGGGATGAAGGAAAGAGATGGTGGTGGGCTGGTAGTGACAATAAAATCTAGTGTTGAGGGTGTATGATAAGATTGTGTTTTTTACTTGATCTAATGGATGAAATTAACTTTTCCATGGTGGGAATGGATTGACCTTTCCCATGTGAAATGCCACCTAGTTTTTATGCTATAGAAATATTTCAAAGATCATTATATGATATGATTAAAAGCGAAGGATGCATGTCCCGTGAGCATAGCTCAGTTGGTAGGACAATGCAGGGGCCGGGATTCGAACCCCGGACACCCCACTTATTCACCTTATAAGGTGAATTCTATCCACTAGGCTACCTGATCAAAAAAAAAAGCGAAAGATGCATACATAAAAACTACTAAGAAGACATAACTCAAAACAACTCAGTCTAATTACATAAACAAGGGATACTTTCATTGAGCTTGTGAAGTCTTTAGAGCATGTGAACTAGAGACTTCATTTGAATCCATAACTTCCTATAACACTGTTTTGGAGGATTATTATAGCACGCTCTCTAACTACAAAACTATGCAAGGCCTCCCTACCATGCTTCTTCCTACCATCATCGTCAGTCATGTATATAACAACCAACATGAAAAAACAAATAAATCATTTAAGCATTTCATCAAACACGTTGAGCACAAAAAACATTCACATTCCCGATTAGTATTTCAATACCACATTTCACTAATTCAAACTCTAAACTACATTTACATTCACATCCTACTTGGTCAACAACTATAAAATTCCTAAACTACATTCACATTCACATTCTACAAGAACCCCAACCTACAAGAAAAACAAAAAGAAAAAAAAAAAAAACTTAATTGTTGGACTTGAGAATAAATGTCATAAAAATGTACTTTCTTTGTCCGTCGTTTGATAAAAACAAATGGTTGAAGTAATGAGACCGTTTGAATGTCAAGGAATTAAGTTTTTTTATTTTTTTTATTTTATGTTTTGAGTCAAATGGTACGCATATGATAACCAGGCTTTTATTCTAGCATATGTCACGTCGGATCATAACTTCCGATGTGAAGTGAAAACGGAGTATATATGATATTTTTGGCTCTATTTTTAGTACTTTTCTTTACATTTGAAGACAAATAAGATGAGAATTAGAGGAGATGTTAATGTTAAGAGGAACATATTGTATTGTTTTTACTCGAGTTGTTGTAACTCCACATGTGTTTTGTACTGAGAAATCATGCAAATCGACAAATCAAGACATCACGTGAAGGATCATGGATATGAAGATTGAAGTCAATGGTTCTCTGAAGATTCTTGAAGACAATACAAAGTGAATAAAACTCATTTCAAGTTCCAAGGCATTGCAAGACGAAAGAACAGACGAAAAAGGGTTAAAATCTGCAGAATTTGCGCAGGAGGGGCTGCCTCATGCGCCCCTGCGCACGGACGCGATCAGAAACAGTTGTTTTCTTGTTTTCCAAGATGGATTGATGCAAAAATCCCAGTTTTCTTCTCTTAAATTCTAAGAAATCATATGTTATAAATAGAGACCCTTACACACATTTTTTTCATTCAAAAAGCTAGCAGTTCAAGGCAAGGGTCAAACATCAGAGTTCCAAGGCAGGTTCTTCATCCTCCTCTCGTTCTCTCTAGGGCATTATTTTCCATTATTTTGTTATGATGTATGTTGCCATGAGCAACTAAACCTGTTGATTAGGGTTCTATGATAAACCCTTTCTTATTTGTTGGATTCAATTGATAAAGTTTTCATTCAGTTATCCTTTTCTTGTGTCCGATTTAAATTAGTTCTTGTCTGTTCTTAATCCTTTTTCAATTGAAAATCTACATCAGTAGTCTTAAAAATTGATCCGTAGATGAAAAGTAGGATTGACACCCAAAAATTCTTTATTTGTTCATGGTTGCTCTAATTACTTATTTCACAATTATGATTATGAAATTCAAGTTTGAATCTAAAGTTTTCTACTCTCTTCTTTGGGGAACGCCGTAGTATAACTAGGTTAGCACGGAACATACGTTGTCATAAGATGTTTTAATGGAGTTTTTAAATCTTAGTTTCAATAAATCACGAGTAGAAACCACACAACTGGTTGTTTTCTAAGTTAAGTCTAACAGAGACGAAGGGGGGATTCAAGAATTCCCTAACCACTGTTACTAATCTTAATCACAAACTTAATTTCGCATTGAGCGGAGAAATTAAACCCTGCAACTCCATTCAATTGCTAAGTTGAAATAAGTGTTACTAATTGAAATAAGTGTTACTAATCGCTAAGTTGAACGACAATCCCTATGAAGAACGATAAACATTAATTTATTACTTATGATAATTTGATACACTTGTCAATTTCGTCTATCATGAAGCAATTAGGAGATAGCTTCCAATACAATCGAATTGTAACTATAAAGTGGAATTTTAAAATTTTAGGGAGCCTATGAGCAATTCAATGGAGGCATAGAGCAACTCTCATTGAGGAGTATCATAAAAGCCCATATAATGTAAAATGGAAAAAAGCCCAATGTAAAAAAGCCTAATAAATAAATAAATAAAAAATATTGTCGATAATATCTGCAGTATTTATGTTGTCATTTCCAACACAAAACCCTTAACACTTGTTCATTCAGTTTCATTTCTACAAAGCTACCCTTATCCACAAACAACGATAGTGTTGTGTTGTTCCTTTCTCATCCCTTAACCTGCTATGTCTATCACTTCCTTCAAATCTCTAACTATGGCAGAATCATGCTTACTCTCTCAACCTTCACTCTTCTACACCAAATCCAAATCCCCATTCATCTCTAATTCCGCCAAACCCTTCAAGGTTGTAAACCCATTATACAATTCTTCAAAGCTTTCATCATCTGTCTCACTCGTTGCCAAGAGAAGAACCCGTCATTCTTCTTTGGTTACATTTGTTGCACAGACATCAGACTGGGCTCAACAGGAAGAGAAGGAAGACGGTGCTACATGGGAGAATCAAGCGGATGCTACATGGGTTGGTGAAACTGAAAGTAACGAGAGTGAAGTTGAAGTTCCGAGTTTTGAAGAACCTTCTGAAGATTTGAAGATTTTTGTTGGGAATTTGCCTTTTGATGTTGATAGTGAGAAATTGGCTCAGCTTTTTGAACAAACTGGGACTGTTGAGATTGCTGAGGTCAGTTCTTTGTTTTTTTTTTCTTTCAAAAATCTTATCTTTTTCGATTTCGTAATTGTTTGAGAATTAATTCATAGGAAATAAAAGAAAATGTTTGAGAGAATAACATAAATTATATGTTTAATTGTGTATTATTAATGTTATGTTGAATTATGGTAGAAGACACTATATACTGTGGTTGCGGTTATGATGTGAAGTATTGTAGATGCAGACAGTTGTAGCCGCAATTGCGGTTGTGATGTTGTTGTAGAGATTTGTTAAACTTTTATTGTGTGAACCGCAGTTTGTAACTTGACAACTGTTTTGTGATTTCAGGTAATTTATAATAGGGACACGGACAGAAGTCGTGGGTTCGGATTTGTCACAATGAGTACCGCTGAAGAAGTTGAGAGAGCTGTGAACAAATTCAGTGGCTTTGTAAGTTTTCCTATATGACCGATTCCGCACTTATAAGTGTTAACAAATGTGTACATACTAGTTGTCCATGATGTGTGACTTCATTGATAAAACTTTGGTATTATAACCTTAAGGACAAAGTTCAAATTGTCTCAGGGACTTTTGTAAAATGACAATTAGTAGTATCACTTTTACAAATGATAATTGCTTCCTTAATTTTTTTATAAACAAATAAATTTGTACATGGTTGTCAAATTGTTATCCTATGTTGCATATGCTAGCTGCAATGTGTGTTACTAACTTCACTCCCACCCGCCAACTGAAACAAAACATCAGAATTTTATCGTACACATGCTTTGAAGTCGAAACTAAACATATCCATCTGAGAGTTTGACAGTTTTCTTTCACTTAGACTGGTAGTCGCTTTCGAACTTGATTCATTTTTTTACGAAGAAGTATGCCATTTACATTTATACTGGAGCATTACACAGCTTGTAACTGCCTCTAAATTGATGCTGTGCTGTATTCATGAGAAGGGAAATGCATTATTAGACATTTTAAAATTAAGAAACCAAGTCTTTGAAATTTTGAAATTAAAAACCAAGTCTTTGAAATTTTGTTCCTATCACTTTGTTTGAAAATGGAATCCTTTCTGCATGTACAAAAGTGTTTTGTTTTCTCTCTTTTCTCAAACAAATTCAGAAAAGCAACATGAAGGAATCCATGTATTATTAATATTTCATTTCTAATTGTTCTTTATGTGGTTTGTATAGTTGTTTTGAATCTAATTCATCCTTTGTGTGACAGGAATTAGATGGAAGATTGTTGACGGTTAATAAGGCCGCTCCAAGAGGAGCACCACGGCCTGAGCGCCCACCACGTGCCTTTAGTTCCGGTTTAAGAGTCTATGTTGGTAACTTGCCATGGGACGTTGACAATTCTAGCTTGGAGCAACTTTTCAGCGAACATGGTAAGGTTGAGAGTGCTCGGGTAGTCTATGACAGAGAGACCGGTCGATCACGTGGTTTTGGCTTTGTTACAATGACCGATGAGGCTGAGATGAATGATGCCATTGCTGCTCTTGACGGTCAGGTATGACAGAAATAATTTCTTACTTGTTATTTGTAACATACCATGTGTTGGTGTGTGCTTGGGTAAAGTTTTTGAGACACTGTTGTGAAGCGGTGTATATGTTTGAATCATTACAAGGACTAATTTGCGATTAATTTTTATGTTCCAGAGCTTGGATGGGAGGGCAATTAGAGTGAATGTTGCTGAGGAAAGGCCCAGGCGCTCTTTCTGAGTGCAAGAAATTCACTTTTAAAGTGAGTGTTGTCTGATTTCTTTTTAACGGCTAAGGATACAATTTCAATTTTTTTATTTTATTTTCAAATGTTCCTTTTTGGCCGCTGGTTTCACATTAGATTTGCATATTTTAATGTAATAGTAATTGTTTTGAGATATATATTCGGATAAATTATCTGCCTACTTATAAAGTTTAAGTTCAAATTGTATTATTTTGAATGTCACCTAGCAGTGGAATTTGCCAGTTAATTGTTACAATATTACCGTCTAACTTTTGAATGTCACCTAGCCTGTTTTTCGCGAGGTCATTTGGTTGTAATTTAACCGTTCAGCGTAGCCTTTGGTACACGGTTCAAGACTTGGCATCGAGAAAATTACACCAGAGTTGTCATTGAGCTAGGCTACTATACCCTTTATTTCTCCCTTTGGGACGATTTAACTTATAAGGTGGGCTTCAACATTTTCACACTACGTAAATTTTTTAATCTACTATCTTCCATTAAAGGATATGTCAGTGATGCTTGTTAGTTAAATGAATTGACCTTTTTGCAAAATCTTCAAGTTTTGGAGTGGAACTTCACATAATGTAAAATAATTTCTCAATCCGCCTCTCCAAAACACACAGAGCTTACTAGAACTAAGTTTCCGGTAGTGTATTTTAGCAGGTTTGAAGGTGGATAGATTGAGAAACTGTCAAATTGTTACGTAGTACACTTAAGTAAAAGAATTAACACGTTTAATTAGTAACTTTTTCACTGGTATATGTTAAGTGCACTCTAAATCAAGCTATTTTTCTTGAAAGAACACCTTGTTTGGGTACATAGACTCTTAATATTAGTATCACGTAAGAGGATATTACAAAATTTGGCTTAAAAACCCCAACATGTGCATAATTCTTTACGAATCATGCAAGAAAATCCTAAACAAGCTGATGTCACTGCATTCAGTAAATCAGAACATTAGGATAAAGATTGAATGACTTACTTTTTATTTTTTTTCATACCAAATTTAAAAGCTTAAAATATCAACGATCTTACCTTCCTTTAACGATTCTGATCAATGGCTTTATTTAAGATACCATGTAGATAGACAGCACGGACTATTCTAACACCAAAACCCTAGTGGATAGATGGTGATCTTGGTGTTCTAAACAACTGGGTGGTGAATCAAATTAAACGAATGTTTGGTATTGCCATTTTAATTTTGCAAAAGCTACACTAGCTTCAACAAAATTAAGGTGTGTCCCTGTAATTTCAATTTTCAACAAACACGCCATGATACCAAGTATACACTAAATTTGGTCTAGTATACACTACATGGTATATTATATCATTCTTTGTAATAATTACGAAACAAGCATTGAGTGCTTGGATATTTTTTTGTTAACTTTGGTTAGCACAATCTATAGCTTATTCCAAAAATAGAGCTACTATTTATACCCACAACCTCCATTACCAATGCTGCCAGCCACTATCACCATCTCCATCTCTAGTCTCCACCACCACCTTTTACTCTTTCATCTTTTTCACCATAGCATCTTCTTCATCGAAACCTCTATCACCTCCATCTTAAATCTTAATCTTTTATGATCAGTGGCATGGCCATATGAGTATGATCATGATATGATATCTGCATTATTTTTGTTTTTATTGTTTAATATCTCACCAAATCCAAGACAAAACCCTCCCACGTGTTTAATCAATCCAATTCAATTATACACATTTCTATTAGAATATGTAAATGTGCAAATATTAGCTTACAAATAAATTCGACCATTGAAAATGTAAAAAGTTAAATTAATTGACGCAATACGAAATGTTTGGATGTGTAACCATGAGTACCGTTGAAGAAGTTGAGAAGGCTATGAAGAAGTTCAATGTAGTGTGGGACTGATTCAACACTTAGAATGAATGTGATTAACTAATTCATCCTTTGTGTGACAGGAATTAACTGGAAATTTCTTGACTGTTGGTAAGGATGATATAAGTGATCTCCCAAAACGCCCACGCGCATTTGATTCTCCTTTTAGTGTCTATGTTACTCTGTTGTCACGGAGTGTTGAGAATAATGAACACTTGGAGCAATTATTCAGCAAACATGGTAAGGTTGTTGAGTGTGCTGAGTTAATCTGTGACAAAGTCTCCTGTCGCTTCTAAATCCTTGTTGACGAACGATGAGAGAGGTTGGTGTGGTCTAATCCAACCCAGTGTTTGTCCTATTTGTAACGGTCTCTTTTTCATGCTAGCCCTTATTGTCCTCTCGCCACTTCTCTATGGCATAAAGTATATGCAAACCCTGGGAGTAGTTTCTTCATGATATATATATATATTCATAGTTGGTTGTCAGAGAATCTCCGCCACAGCATTGGAGTCTCCATAGACCGCACTCTAATCTTTGGAATTGGAAGTTCTTTGGCATAGGAGGAATGTATTTATCTTTGACCAAACCCCTATTTTGTTGAAGAATACTATTGAGAGGATTAACGAGCTTGTTGATTCTACAACACAAGGTCTTAAGTTCTCTCCTCAAGAGACTATATCCATGCAGTTACTTGTCCCAAGTGATATTCGTTGGTGTCCGCTCTCTATAATTTGGTGCCTAAAACTCAATATTGATGGTGTTGTTCATCATCTATATGGCAAAGCTTCTTGTGGAGGTTTGCTTGGGGATCGTACCGGTGCTTTCATCAGATGTTTCAGAGAAAATCTCGGTTGTTGTACCACTTTTGCTTCATAGCTCTAGGAATCTAAAACTGTCAATTTGGTACTCAAACTATCATCTACTCTCTTTTCAAATAAAAAACTATCATCTACTCACCAATTTAGCTCCTAAACTATTAAAATCAACTAAAATGTCCTTTAAAAAGTACGAAAAATGCATCAATTTAGCCCCTAATATATCATGAGAAACAATCAAATTTGTAAACTGAGAGACTAAATAGTTGGATGAGAAAATAATTTAGAGATATTTTAGTTGATTTTAATAGTTTATGGACAATTGATGAGTGGGTGAGTGATAGTTTAGGGACCAAATTGAATGTTTATTCTTAGTATTAAGCATCATTGGGATTTTTTTGTATTGGTTTGCAGCAATATTTTCTCTCGGTAGTATTTGCATGTAACTTCTCCAAGTAGTCATGTTGCCATTGTTTTAATTTTTGGCAATATAAAAATTAATGTAAGTTGCACATATATACCACTGATCGAGTACAATTTACTTTTTTTATTGTATTGATACAATTTAATTAATTACATGTTTTAGCCTCAAACATACTCAATAATTAATACATAAAAAAGGAGGATATATAGAAGATTTTAAATAGTTTTATTATTGGGTTCCTGTTATGAGGGTAAGAAAATAAAACTAACTTGAACTATACAAATTCTTTCAGAACGCGGCATGTGATACAGAAAACCAAAGACACATGAAAGTATAAGCCACACTAATTGAAGATTTTGCTTCCCCTTTGCTACCCTTATTCTCCTTTAAGTTGAGCTTCCTTGCTCGTGAGAGGCACATATCGAACAGAAGTCTCAGTCCGGATACTGATAGAACCATCGGAGTTCTTATCCACAACCTTTAAATCTTGAAATGCATTTCCAACAGGAATAACCATCCGACCACCTGGCTTCAACTGGTCAATAAGTGGTTGAGGAATTTCTGGTGCCGCTGCTCCAACGTGAATGGCATCATAAGGAGCAAAATCAGGCCAACCCTGCCTTCCATCTGTCAGCACAACAATCATACAAATGTTTTTTTGGTTACATCAATCATACAAATGTTTGAAATTAAAGATCCACTAACTTACAATAGCTATTATTTAACTGCTTAATAAGAAATAATTTAACAATGCAGGTACTGTAAGGGACCAGAAAAAAGACTGTCAGATAGTGAAAATGTAGACACACAAATGTCTTGGATGGCCATAACATGAAGAATGCTTATGGATCAACTTTACTTTGAGCTTACGCCGACTCAACCACTTCATGAAAATCACAAATCTGACACTAGGTTATGGTTTTGGCGTATCTGAATGTAGGGCTCGTCAAAATTTTAATCATTCACATTCCTTTGTCCCCCGCAACAGACATATAGACTAGATTAAACTGTCATGATCTGATAGTGCCTTGGATATTATGAGGTGCCTAAGTCCTACATCAAGAAGTATGAGATGTTTTGTGAAGTACTTAAGTGGCTTGGTTCTTCCTCTTGATAATTAGCTTTTATGGAAGGGTTAGTTGTGTGCATATTAAATGGTATCAAAGCCTGGTTGAGTGCTGACGGTGTCTTTGAAAGGGGTATCAATGGAGGGGATGACTGAAAAAAGCTAAACGAAGCATCATAGAGTGTAGCCGTTGAGACGTTAGCTCACAGCGGTGGTGCTAGGACTTTAGTATTATGGGGTGCCCTAGATCGAGTATCATAAGATGTTTGGTAGAGTACTTAAATGCCTTAGTTCTTCTCTCTCGAATCTCGATACATAGCTTTAAAGGGAGGATTGCGGAATCCTTGAGTGGCTTATCATAGTAAAATGCAACAGTACTGTTCTTGTGCAAGAAGTATAAAATTTTCCATCCTTCAGATCCATGGAGATAATAGAAATCATACCACAATCATGCACAGAAAGGGAACCATCTTTCAAAAGTGGAGCTGCGGCACTTTTTTCAATATTCTTGATTGAAGAGGAAACCAATTCAGGAATATGTTCCACACCAACAGTACGGCCATTGGGTCCAACCATCAAAGCAAAGCAAGCAGTCAGGTAGCCAGTCCCTGCAAAATGGCCATAGTATAGAGATTGTGAGTATCACATTCAAAGAAAATGGAGAAAAACTACAGTAAAATTCTTATCATTGTCAAACAGAACATCACTTAATTTTGTATAGCACATCTTAAAACTTGAAACTTTTTCACATTAACATCAGCTACGCAAATCTTTAAGAAAAACCTAAACTCCGTCAAGCAAAGGAAACAAAGCACCATTCTTTGTGCACACCCTTATTATTATTGCAGTTCTAATAAAATGGTACCAATACTACTGCCATCAATTTTATCAAACATTGCATAATAATTTCAACAATTTATTTATTGTCCATATCATTCGTTCACAACTACGAAAAAAACAAAGCAAGTAAACGCATTATTTTCTGATAAGTGTGACGGAGAGTATACCAGAACCAACATCGAGAGCATGCATTCCGGGTTGCAAATAATTCTCCAGCAACTGAAGGCAGATTGCATGCATGTGTGGTGCAGATATAGTGGCATTGTAGCCAATAGCCATGGGGCTGTCAATGTAAGGCTGGGCCCCGTTGGGTACAAATAAACCTCTGTCAATGTTTTCCATTGTTTCAGCTACCTTTCTAGATTTGATTATTCCATAATTCTGCAAATTCTCCACCATCCCTTTGTTTTTATTGATTGCACTCCCAGACCAGTATTGCTGTTGCAACAACATTATATTTCATTTACAGTTATATAACTACTTGAAAATATACCATAAACATTTCATCTATTGCAAGGTAACTAGATTTTCCAATAAAAAGCAATTTGACAAAAATTAGTTCATGATGTCTCTATTATCTGCTTTATCGCTAGTTTAAAAGCTAAGGATCGGAACAATAAAGATTTTCCATAACAACTCATCGGAAAGAAAATTGAATTACGATAAATGAGGTTACCTCCATCGCAGAAAGGAGAGAACTTTGTTGACGGAGTTGGGTGTTAGCAGTTTGACGCGGATCAACGTGAGTGAAAGCTACGCAGAGATGATGTAACCAGAAATGCTTGCCTCTTTATTCGATTGCTATGTTTCTTAAAATATCCCTTAATTATCAATTTAGTTCTTAAATTATCTATATCTAAATTAACTAAAAAGTTCATAAGCTCTTTGTTTATATTCACTCTCTCGGTTATTATAAGTGGTTGTTTTTCATAATAGTCTAAAGAATTAATTTGATGTATTTTGTTTTATAGTTTAGAGACGTTTTAGTTGATTAAATTGGTGAAAAACAGATAGTTTAATGATTAAATTGATCGGTTATTTTAAAGTGTTATCTGTATAATACAAAAAATTTAACACAATTTTCTTGTTAAATTGAACTCTATGAGTTTCACTCGGTTACGAGGGTTCCATTTAAATTATGCATCACTCATAAACTTATTGTTCCGATCTTAGTTTAAAAAAATAAACAAAGTTAATATATCTAATTAAAAAGTTGAATCAAAAACATCTATTTTGTTTGATTTTTTTTTGTTTATATTCGAGAACGGAGATGATATTTTTGACAAGTAACTCATGTGTCCACCGTGTCTAACATAGTAATATTGACTCTCAAATACAATTTTACAACTTTAATTAGTTGGGGGTCATTCTCATAATAAAAATTAGGAAAATGATAACGAGTTTGAGGTGCAGTCTTTAAGGACCTAAAAATTAAACTCTCTTAATATGCTCTAACATGGATGTATAGCATTATTTAAAAAAAATTAAATGCTTCCAATAATCAAAATCGATGATCTTTTTGCTGGGAAAATATAAATATGTTTCGATGTCATGTGTAAGTTGAATATAACAGAATATTCATGATGTCCAAAGACAATTACTCGTTGTCACGTTGAGACTTTTATTTATTTTTGCTAATAAAAAGAGTTAACTAACAAGAGGCAGAACCATCAGGGGAGCAAGCTCTCCCCTAAAATCAGTGCTAATAAAGCTATATAAAAGAGAAGAATCAACAAAAGTATTCCACATAAAGAAGCAGAATGTTCTCCAGCAACATGCATTAAGCACATTTATTGACCTTACGGCTAACCAGATGAACTGAGGGATTCCAGTCTCCCAGACTGAGAAGATAAGGAGCATCATCTAGAATAGGTTGAAGGGGGATAATGGAGGTATGGCCCTTAGGACAATTTGATCTTCCAAACTTATGACAAATTAACTACTGAAATTAAATAACGTCAATCAATTTAGTGTCTTCATTAATCAATTCAATTTATGGGAAGTGAAGGTTATTCATTCATACCGAGAGGCAAATCAATGTGATGATGCACTTGCAAATTTAGGATGCTCTTTGAATAACCTTGTGATGTTTTATGAGTCATGTCCGACTCATGTTAGAAATTTGTTTGTAGCTGATGCCATGGGGATTACTACCCCTCGTTTAATTTTCGTGTACCTTCTCCTGCTATGGCGATTACTCATCTTTGCCCATGCTCTTTTGGACATAGACTGGTCTAGGGTGTTTTTAAAATATCAAGTATAACAAGATGGTGAAGAACGCTAAGCAGTAAAATAGTCAGCACCCATGCAATATAGTTGTATCTCATACAACTTTTCGCCAAAAATCTTGATCAATTTTTCACTAAATCCATGATAGGGAGAGTAATAGTTACAGATGAGTATTTCATATCATCAAATGCTTTAGAAATCTAAAAGCAACTGAGGAAGAATGCTCTCCAAATGAGTAGCTTCTATTTGACCATCACCCTCAGTCTCTGCAATAGCAATAGCACGCTGAACAGCCTCTGCATCAACAGAAAGGTTATGTCAAAAACAATATGGCATGGAATATGTGCAACTCATAGTCTTGAGCAAGTATCAATGTGTTTCTCTTTTAAAATTTAACATGGACGATGACGAACCTGTAACAAAAATCCGGAGAAGTTCACAGGTAAGCTTCAAAGCACTGGCATTAGCTGCATGGGAAAAGACGGACAAAAGAGTTTCAGTGAGCGACCAATTTGCAATGCCAAGACAACTACAGTGTGACATGATCACAAAATATAATCTCCACCAAATAAGAAATCTGTCAACAGAATGATGATATAAATACCAGAAGTTGTCCGATTCTTCTTTGACGAGCCAGCTGCTACCTGTAGCAGTAAAACCCACTTGCAGATTATTGACAGACAGTACAACAATTAACAATTAAGTAGGATCTATTCTATAACTAAAGATAATAATAGCTGATATATTTAAGAATGTAGGGCAAATTAAGGATGCTTAATATGCTACTCCTATTGATAGCACCCAGCCAGTTATAAACTACAATATTGTAGATCAAGTTTTCTGTAAAATGGTTTGAGAAGTGAGAACCAGCATACCATAAAAACAAATGTCGCAATACCTAAGTAATGAAGAAAAGTGATTAAAAGGGAAACAATTTGGAATTGACACACACTTGTACACGGCACCGACACAAGTAGTAAATTAAAAAATATTAGTAATTGAATGTAACTACATGTGTCGGTGTCGTGTCGGACACCGGACACGTCTTCAATCTGAAGTGTCGATGTTACACGAGATGTAATATAAAAATACAAACTACTATGCAGTCCCTTGTATTTTGTGTTTCACTACATAGATCTCTCATTTATGACAAAAGCCAATACAAAACCCATCTGAAATTGTAAAACGTACACTAAACCTAACTCTAAATGCTACAAGGCCACACAAATTTCTTAATTAACCTATTAGCAAATTTCTTAACTCAAAATCCCCGAATTCAAAAACTAACATTAAGAAATTGACGTGAATATCATCTCAGGTTTCAGCTCAGCCAAATAACAAACACATAGCATGCGTAGATTAGAAATTTGTGAAAACAGAAAATTTGAAAACCTCAGAATCCAAAGCATCGTTGGTTGCAACATTTTCACGCTCTGCAAGTAGAAACACAAATAATTTGATTAAAGAAAATGATATAGTTAGCGACTCAGATAAATTAAAAAGTAAAAGAGAAAGTGAGTGACCTAAGGTTCGCAATGTCCAAATGCGCTTCATAATGGAATGGATTAGATCCTGTTATTGAATGAAGAAATTGAAGATTAGGATACAAAGAAAAGTAATGTGAAGAGTGGAATTAGAGAAGAAAGGGTTATAGGGTTGCCGTACAAACTCGAAGGTAGGTTCCTCCATCAAAGGAAAACGTCCAGAGTTCACACAGCTTGGAGGGAAAATAACAAAAACAATTCACTTGACTCCTCCCACAAAAAACCAAGGAAAAAAAAAAATGCACTTTTACCACCTTTGTGGTTTAATCGAGTTTTGATTTAATTTTTTAAGACTTTTTTTTAGATTTTAATTTTGTAATTTAAAGATTTTATTATTTTTAGATCTTTCAGAAAATTTGATTGGTTAAGACAGGATAAACCAAAATTTACCAAAATGTTAAAAAGGATTTAAAATTAAATTAAATTTTATTACATATGTTAAAAATAAATTCATTTTAGGAAGTTTTTCTCTTTATGTTTTTACAGCTTTTTAAAAAAAGAGAATTAAAAATAAAATAACTTAATTTTTAAATAAAACTCTATATTTAGTAGTTTTTCACTTTTTCTTGAAAAATTTCAAATATATTAAGAAAAAAAATTAGTATATTTAGTATTAATTTAATATATTTTTTGTTACAATGCTAATCAAAACAAGCAAAACAAAAAAAGAACATAAAAACAAACTACACTCAAGTTCCAATTGCATACAAACTACACTCAAGTTCCAGCTGCATCAATCCTTAAAAGACTTTGAAGGCCTTCGGGAGGTGAAGCGTGGAAGGAAAAATCAATATCGGAGGAAGTTCTAAGCTTGGCCAAAAAGTCCACACATTGGTTTCTTTCTCTTAAAGTATGACAGATAGTAACATTAATTTGATCAATGAGCTCCTTGATGTATTGGATCAACACTGCATAAGTATGCAACTTCATTGTAGGGTATTTGATGAGATTAATACAGTGTGGAGAGTCAGAGTAACAAACAAGATCATCTATTGCCATTTCTTTCGCATACAAAAGTCCATGGTAAATTGCCAAAAGCTCCGCCTGAAGAATATCAGCTGAATTTATGATCAAATTAAAGAATTTCAACAAATACAACCCATCATAATTGCGCAACAAACCACTAATTTAATATTTGATTTGATGGAACAACACCACAAAATTAGTTAATCCTAAGAGCTATCATATTCGACCTTTTCAATTAAAATGTGTATCTTAAAAGAGGCGTACTTTAAGGAATAAGATCTCACCCATTAGATTAAATCTAAGTGTAATAATTTAACACTTTCATCTCTCGTTATAACAAGTTATTTCATTGGATATGTCTCTCTATATATTTTTTTTAAATATCAATGGAAAAAAGAAGGACAAGAGAGAGAAGTAAACTAAGGTTAATGAAAGATACCCCCATAATATCAACTAAGTAGGTACTAGCCAATAAAGGGCGACAAAAATCAAAAACTATAATCTCATTATCAAAAGAAGCTTCAAATTTGGCCAACCGGTTGGCACAAGAGTTTCCTTTCTGCAAGGTGTGAACAAGAACAATGTTTTCTTAATCAGCACTCAGCAAAGATATTATGTAATCAACAATCACATCATATGGATGGGTATGAAGAACTTTCTCTTTGATAAATTTTAGCACAGAGAGAGAATTAGATTCATAAATTATAGTTCTATATATACTCTCTATACGTTATACGCACAATGTCATATACACCTTTGTATTTTTATTCAAATAACCCAATTCATATATTATCTTTATATAGTACAAATTTTCACATTACTTAATCTCCGTTGAAGAATGTGTCTAGCACTAGTACAAATTCCCACTATTATTACTTAATCTCCGTCCGAGAATGTGTAGGCACATAATATGGGTCCTCTCACCTCTTAACTGAATTTTCTTTATACATAAGAATAAAGAGATTCAACTTCTAGCAACTTGTTGTTTAACGAGTCTACTTTCTTCTTCTTTTTTACAATTTGAAGCAATTTTGTTGAGTATTGTCTCAAAATTGATGATTGACGGTTGGACAAAAATCATGTCACGATTTGAAAATTGGGGAACAATTTTGGTTTCAGAATTTGGAATCGAGGCACAATTTGGAGAAATTGTGGCACGATTTTATGGATAATGTTAGTATTGTATTGTGTACTAACGTGAAAATCGGGGCACAATTTTCTCAGGATCTAAGCCTTATATAAGGCTTCATTCTTCATGTTTAATTTTGAGTAGGCTTCAAGAGAGAAAAACTTTAGAAATCAAATGAGGTAACTTTAGGGATGAGGGTCTTTGGTGAGGGTTCTCTTGAGTAGGGAAACATTTGTAAACATCTTGGGTGAGTGAAATCTTCGAGTCTCTTGTTCTTGGGGAGAGATTGGAAAAAGGATAGAAATTATGTTTTGTTCTTGTAAAGCTTGTTGAAGCCAATTTCTTGTAACTCTTTTGTATCTCTTTGTAAAGAACTCGTTGATAGTGGATTAGAGAGATCAATCTCCCCCATAGTAGATTTGGACCGAATTGGGTAAACATTTTTTAGTGTGTTTGTTTATGTTCTTTTTTATCTTTTGCTTGTGGTTTTTTGTTTTACACTTGATTCCTAGATTAGATTTAAGTTTATTATTGTTGTTGTTGCTTAAAGTTACTTTTTTTTTTCGGTCTTAGATGAAGCGGTAATCTAATAAAATTAAACTAACACACAAAGGTCTCCGGTTCGATCCCGAATCACAACATCCGATCTTTACAATTTCAGCATTTATCAGTTGAGTTATAACTTTTAAACTGCTTAAAGTTACTTTAGTATTAGTTACTTCTTCCTTTTTGCTCCACACGTATTAGTTTACATGTGATTTTTGGGTCTTAATTCACAACAAATTCATTGTTGATCGCAAGAGAAACTTTATTATTAGAGCTAGTAGAGAGAATATTGCTGATATCATATAACCATCACGTGTCAACTCTTTCCTTGGATTTTTTTAGGGCAAAATACCTTTGTTATTTTCGAATATATATATTAGAGGTTTATTTTTGGTATGAATCTATATTAGAGATTGATATGACCTGTGAATACTGATCGTATTTGTGCAATAGTTTGTATGATTTTTGTACGACCTATGTTCTGTATATGGGCCAGTGCAGAAAAGAGAAGGACATCAAATAAAGCTTGTGATAACACAAAAATATATACTTCCATTTATAAATTATTATTTTAGTCACAGTTTTGCTTATCACCACTACAGTTCTGGTGATCAAGAGCAAGCAAAGGCTTAAGCCACTAATCAGTTTTGAAACGTGATTTTATGCTCTTATATATCATATCTTATATATAAGCCTGCATTAACTTGAATCTTCAGCTCTATTTGGCACGTCCGGTTTCCTTGTAAACTCCCATGACGTTAGTGTCAGAATTTCAACTTATCTAGTTATTTAATTAACACCACGTTTTAAAATTTTAGAGTGGTATGCACTATGCAACATGCATTAAGCAGAATCAATTAAGTTTTAAACCAAACCAAACACTTCCCAAACTCTAATCTCACCATCAAGGCTTCCACTAAACAACGTAACAATCCCATCCCCAACCTCATCATCATCTTCACCACCACCGGAAATTGCCACCAACGACTTTACCGGTTTCTCATGTCCTTCCAACACTCCTCTACAACAATACCCACCACCCCCCTTTTCCCTCTGCCAAATCCTCACCGTTAGATCGGATGACCCACTCACCAACAAATCATCTAAGTTGACCAAACAAAGTATAGCTCCACTATGACCCCTCAACGTTTCCTTCAACACGATGTCGTTTTCTTTTTCCTCCCACTGACAAATCGTACCATCACTCCCACCTGAAAACAAAACTGTACCATGACCGTTCAATGCCAACGCATTAACGGCTGGTTTCTGCTTCCCTATCATACTCCCCAACACGTAGTGTTTCACCTTATCATCACCATCCATCTTCCAAACCTTGATACACCCATCAGCTGACGCCGTGTAAACGACACCGTCGTCAGAAACAACAACAGCGTTAATAGCGTCTTCATGAGCGTTGAAAGACTCTAAACACCAGTTATTACCTGAAGACAAGTCCCAAATCTTCAAAGTTTTATCCCAAGAAACGGAGTACATGAGTTTCTCTTTAGAGTTTACTGCTAAACCTGATACAGTATCGTTATGTTGAATCCAAAGACTCTTCCGGTGACGTCGAACGCTGACGTAGTTTTTAGGGACGATGCAGCGGCGCAACCGGTCTTTGACGGTTGGAAGTGAAGATATTAGACGGTGTCGTTTTGAAGATGTGATAAGCCATACACGAATTTTACAGTCTTGGTGAGCAGTGAAGACTCTTGAACCGTTGAAGGTGATAGACTTGACAAAACCTATATGAGAGATAAAGTTTGTTAATAATAGTTATGTTTACTCATTCTTTTTCATTTTCTTTCTTATATTATTGATTATATGAGATATTTTAGTAATTAGTAATAACCTGAAGTGGTGGTTTCATTGAAGGTGTCAATGAGGGTGTAATGAGAGGAAGAGAGATCAAAGACGTTGATGAGGTTGAGAGATGCGGCGTAGAGAAGGTTACGGTGGACTGCGAGACATGTGATATGGGGTGTTAGGGTTTTGATGGAAGTGAGATATTGGTAATTGAGAATGGAAATAGGGTTTTGTTTGTGTTGAAGGTGGAGAAAGGTGGTGATGGTGAAGTCATTCTTCATTATGGTGAAGAGACAGAGAGTGCAAAAAGAGTGAGTGAGTGATGATCTGAGGCAAATAATGGATGGAGAATGGAGAATGGAGAAGGGAGACAAAGGGGAGTAGCTGAGGAAGGGAACATAAGTAGCGGTTGGGCTGGATTCTCGTAAGGGCACGTGGAAAATTCAGAAGTTTATACACGTGGCAAGAAAGGAATTCAACGAGGAGAAACATGGTGGGACACAAAGTGAGTGGAGGGGTCCATATAAGATTTGTTGGACCGTGAGAATCAGATTGGTCAACGTGTCACTTGTTAATTGATAAAAGTTTATTGAGGTACGACTGAAAGTGCTGGCAAACATCTTTTCAGCCATATTGGATTTTATACGATGAAGGCGAACACACATCTTCAATTTTACATAGTAATATAGTGATATATAACGAGGAAATAGTTAATTACCCTTTTGAAATTATAACTTTCGTTAAAAATTTTCCTGAATTTTGCAAAACGTCAAAAATTTCCATGAAATTGTCAAGCGTCTGTCAATTATCTAACTCCATTAATTTCCTCCATCCAACATGTTGATGCGGCCGTTAACTGCCACGTGGTCAGAAAAGTCATGCCACGTAATAGGGGGGCAATTGACAGATGCTTGGGAATATTTCAAGCTATGCTCCTTCAGGGGTTCCCTCGGAACACACCACTAGTTCTCTATCTGTTAAGGGTGTTGCTCGAAATGGTTCTGCAATTATTTAACTTCCCGCTGTAATTACACTTTGCTATAATTACCAAATTTAACAAATTACACTTTGCCATAATTGTTTTTTCTGTAGAATCTGCAATTATTTGCTCTCAAAACACAACATTTTGATGCATATGCATCTCTGTTCCCATGTTACTTTTTAAGTTGTTAAATGCAGACTTAAGTTTATGTATTTAAATACATTGACTAGGATGTATGAATATCATCATTGATGACCATTTTCATTTTAAATGTTTCTAGTTGTTGACTTGTTTTTAAGCATCATGTAATCAATGGATGATTTTTATGGTGCGATTGAAATTATGATTTCTATGTTTGTTATTTGATGTTTTATTTTATTGTTATTTGAGGGGATATTTGCTACATAAATTTTAAATTTGAGGGGGGTATTTGCACATAAATGTTGAATTTGGGGGGAGCAATTTGCAAAGTCAGTGGGTGGTACAAATGTTAATTTTGAAAAGGAAAAAAAAAAGAGTCAATTACCCCCCTATGACGTGGCATGACTTTTCTGACCATGTGGCAGTGGCACGTGGCAGTTAACGGCCACACCAGCATGTTGGATGGAGGAAATTAACGGAGGGGGGTAATTGGCAGACGCTTGACAATTTCAAGGGTTTTTTTTGACGTTTTGCAAAATTCAGGGGGGGTTTTGACGAAAGTTACAATTTCGGGCAGGGGGGAGTAATTGACTATTTACTCGATATAGAATATTCATCTTGAATTTTGATTGTTGAAATTTGATCAAAGGATCATCAATATTTTGAGTGTGTGAATACATGTAAATTAAATGCATAAAAGTCCTCTCTTTTCAACACCATCCATGTGTGTATTTTAGACATGATGCGTTGAATAAACTAAATATGATTCTATTAAATTTTTACTAAAAAAAATGATTCTATTAAATTTGACGTGATTTCAAAAATGCAGCACTATGTTATTAGGTTAAAATTATAATTGTTGAGTGTTATTAGGATCAATAGTGATATTATTGACACTCCCTATTCCATTCAACACTTGCTCATTTCATAAAATTTGCTCGGGTCTCACCACTTTTATATGGTTTCCACCATTTTATGTGTGACATGTAATTTTCAAAATTGTATTGAATAAGAGAATGAATATTAAGAGTATTAAAATGAGTTTGTCAATATTTTACTATTAGTGCTGCTAGACTTTTGTATATGATTTGTTTCATGTGTGTGAATTCACATTGACATCTAGAACACATATATGTTTTTTATACACTAATTTATAGCAAAATAGCATATCCTGAGCTGGATTCGAGTTTGAGACTACCGATTATGTTGCATTAATCACTTTTGAACTATACTAAGCATATAAGTAATTTAAATTTTACCTCCAATGAATGGAACCTATATTTAAAAATTTAAGTAGTCTAGTGAAGTGAACAAATAATTTGGAATTTACATCCTCTCTATCGTCACCCTTTTCATCTCCCTTCATCATGTTTATCTATCTCTTCATTCGACTTAATTACTCTCTACATTTTTCTATATTTTTCTATCACTATCTATTAGCTTAATATGTTTCTCTTGATGTAGATGAAGGATTAAGTGAGCGAATCTAACTTCACAAACTTGACCTAGTAACCTTGGATAGAGTACACAGGCCACATACATGCATAGTTGCATACACACACATTTTTGTAATTGCAACTGATCGATCAGCAAGAACAAAAAACATATATATGGAGTCGCTTAATTATTTGTGAGAGGAAACATTTGTTCCAACATTATAACGATGGAAAAAAAAACATTTAAACAATGTGTAAAAAAGAGAGAGCATTTATGCCATATCTCAATTGTTGGATGTAAGTGTGGGTTCTCACATTACTTACGAATCCATATACGGTATATCTAATGTCTTAAGTGGAGATGTGACGTCTCTCTTTAATGGTCTTAGAACATTGATCCGTTGTTACTCCTCCTAACATTCACCTGGGACTCCCAGACAATTGATAATTCTGCCCTAACATTTTTTTCACATCTGGTATAGATTCCTGAATAATCATGTGTATTTGAATTATTAGCTGAGATGAATTGAAAAATGGTTTTGTAGAACAATAGAAAAGAACATGAGCAAACATGGGATATAATATATTTGTGTCAACGGACATAATGTTTTTATGACTATATCAGCTGACAATGTATACCAAAAAGAAGTTGCAAAAATGCTAAAGTATTACAATACCTCTTTTGATGTCTATTCGACTAGGTTCATAGGCCGTCCACTATTATTTCAAATATAAATGGACACGGTAATGATAACGAGCTAAATACTATTCTATTTTAAAAGTGTGAAGATTTGTTCTCTTTTTTACTATTTTACATCAAAATAAATTTTTGATGCGTTGAGCTTTTTTACCACTCATTAACTTTAATTAACCTTTTTCATAGTTTACTAGTATTTCCAAATCTTTCCCTTTCTCATGGATACTATTGCTCCATTTCTCTTCCCGTCGGGAAGCCTCTTTTTACATCATGGTATCGTTTTCATTGAAATCTCACATTATTCCCAACAATGGAACCAAACATAATATACAGCCAAGTAAATTATATCGATTCTTGATTAAAGTATTACGACTTTATTTTCTACTATATTCTCTCCCTATAATACATAAAAACAATAACTTTTAAATATATGGTCCAAAACTAAAGATGAATATTATTCTCAGTAATTTTTTCGTGTATATTTCTAAAAGTTAACTTGTAGAATATTACATGCTTAAAAGAATCTTAAAAGAATTGAAGTCTATCCCGTGAACTTAACTCATTTGATAGAGATATTGCATATTATATGTTGGGGTCGGAGTTCAAATCTCGGACACCCCACTTCTTTCCATTTAAAATATGTGAGCTCTAACTACTAGGGCACTTGACAAAAAGAAAAAGAATTGAAGTCTTTGTACCCAAAAAATAATCGAAGTATCAGAAAAAATTGGTTGATTTGTATTTCTCCCGTTTTATTGGTTTTGCATGCTTTTCATTTTTTTTTTTGATAGAACGTACTTTTCATTTATTTATGTGTTTTCTTTGTATTTATATTTTTGTATTTTGAATAAAGAATGAAAATAGACCAACATTCTAGTCAAAAAAAGAAAAAAGAAATTAGACCAACATGATGAGTGATGGGCCAAAAATGTGTAAAAAGCATTAAAAGTAAAAAATCGCTACAAATTTATTGTGATAAGAGCGAGAAATGCACACACAAAAAAAGGTTAAAAGTTTTTTTTTTTTGACAAAAAGGTTGAGAAGTTACTAAGTAAAAAATTGCGAATTAGTTCATCTAAACATTTAAAGACGTCTATCAAAATGTAATGAGTGTCAAAAGGAAGCTAGCAAGCATTATACAGTTAGAGTAGAGATCTCAATTTCTAAAATATTGATGATTTTTTTACTATAGTTTTTTTGAGTGTATAAATGATATAAAACCGCACATTTCAAAGTAGTGATATTAATTTATCAATCATAAATTATGCGCTAAAAACTATAGTAATGAAAGGTTAAGAAAAACCATAGAAAGGTCCCGTGAATATAATTGAGTTAATAGAGACATTACAATATGCAGAAGTTGTAGTTTAAATCTAAAATTATTAATTTATTAATCTTAAAAGATTAAATTTTAATCATTATGTTACTTAAAAAAAAAAAAAAAAAACATAAAAAGTTTACTACGATAATTCTTGAGTCAACTGATAAAAGATGTGTTTATATCTCATGCTTATAAGTATAAATTCAGAGTCGGCATTAAGATTTTTGGTGTCTTAGGCGAAACAATAAATTATATCCTTTTAATTATTCTAATATTTTTATCTTGTAATTTTTGTTGAAAAATTTTCATTTATAATCAAAGTTATTTAAAAATATATTTTTCAATAGAATTAATCATAGCGAAGTAAAAACAAATGTATCTATATAATACTAACTACTAAGTAAAAATAATAATTTTGGTGTCCCTAAAAAAATGGTACACTGAACTGCCGCCCCTTCCGCCCTCCATCAGGGCCACCCCTGAGTATAATTTTTTATTATTTTCTTTGTTTCACATATAATCATTATTATTCTGTAAATAAGATTTTTTTTAGTAAATTGTATGTTATATAGTTCATCGAGCTTGTTATCATGACTTTATAATCCTGATATTACTATAATTTTTTACAATTGTGAATTGGATCACTAAAAAATTGTTTCAATTTAAACCACATTTTTTTAAGAACAATTTAAACCACATTTAATTTGATATGATCAGATTGATTTTTTATTTTATAGGTAGATAAAATACCATTAATTATTGAAAAATCACACATATAAGTGAAGCAGATCACACTTTTCTAATGAATCATTTAAACCAAAACAAATTGCACTGCTGATACCCTTTCATATATGTGTGCTGGGGTGGGAGAAATTCTTAGATGCAAACAAACATAACACGTCATAGTTAGAAACAACCAATCAAAAAATTTTGTTTATTTAATTTAATAAAATAAAAACCAAAATTAAAACTGGCACGCTTTCTTTCTGTGTTTTTTTCTTTTTTCTTTTTACTTTTCTCTTTGAATGTGTCTTTTTGATCAATTCTTCATACCAAAAGTACCTTTATTTTCAAAATTAAATACAAAAACAAAGAAGTTGGAAAACCCTTACGAAGGATGTACACAACACAAGTGTAGTTGTAGAAGAAAAAACCCAACACTGGAGATTTAATGGAGAACAATAAAACTTTAGGTGATGGATAAGAATTGGATTTGTTTAAATAAGAAAGTGAAAAATAAGGATATTGTCTGAGGAAGAAGCAACAAATACATGATGTAATTGAGAGCTAAAGTGGTGTTTAGAGGAAAGAAGGAAGAATTCTAAAACAACATTAATGCTGCTGCGTTTTGTTTCCACAAAGATGGTGAGAGAAGAAGAGAAAGAACGTGTCCATTTTATTTTTAGTTTTTTATTTATTAAATTGAACAAAATTTTCTGATTGGTTGTTTCTAACTATGAGGTGTTATGTTCGTTTGCACCTAAGAATAGGAGGGCTAACGCTATATCAGAGTTCATTTTCTACATAATAGCATTATTTATACTAACAATCATTTTCTGTCATTAGACATCAATTATTAGGATTCCTACGCAAGGAACACGAGTTTGATGCAATATACAGTAGAACCCCACCAAAGACGAATAAACTATATCATATGGTCCTGGAATGTTACAAACATGTAAACGGAGATCTCAAGAGCATCAAGCAAGGGTGATCAACATATACTTTGAACCTATTATAATCTGTGCCGTAGGGTCAGGCCTAGGATGAAAAGTGGGTGTCATTCTTTAGATGAAACTTGAATCCAACGAAATTGTGATTGGAAGTATTATTTTGGGTTCATAGGATGTAGCACAAAGGTTATGCATATTTTATTATTCCATCGATCAAATGTTTTTTTTTCTTATAAAAAAGTGTATACTTTTTTATTAATGACCATGTACACACATTAGATCAATAGATTGTTTACTCTTAACGATTAAATATTATTTTGTTATGGTATGTGGCATGCGATTTTGGATTCTATAATATTATAGTCGGTTTGAATGGGATTATATATTTATATTAATTTAACCACTAGCATTAAGTATTAATGAGAGAAGCTTATGGAAATAATACTACCTTCCTTCCTTTTTTTTTTTTTTTGAAAGGATCTCTCTTCCTTCTTATTAGAGACAATTCACCTTTTAAGTTCATTAAATAAATGGAGATCTCAAGAGCAATAAGTAAGGGTGATCAATTCCACCATATCATCTTCCTCTGTCAATGCATTATAAAGAGTTTTTTTTTTCTTCCAAAATTGTGAGATATCATTACAAAGATCAATACAGGCACTTGATTGTTAATTAGTTTTCTACACTAAATCATTCATTTTAACCAAAAGTCATGGAACACCTACGACTTGAGGAGGACAACGAGGAGATTGAAATTCCAGAGGAAGAGTTGGTACGCGAAGGAGGTGGTTTCGATCCAAGTTTATGTCTGATTGGGAGATTTCTAACCAATAAGCAAGTCAGAACACACATGATGAAAGAGAATATGAAAGACATCTGGTCTGTGGTGAAGGGATTAGAAATAAGAGAAATTAAGATGAGGGTCTTCTTGTTTCAATTCTCCCATAAGTTAGATATCCAAAAAGTCCTTCGAGGGGGGCCATGGTTTTTCAATAAGCACATGATGGTTTTGGGAGCAATGGAAGATGGAGAGAGTCCAGAACAAGTACCTTTGAACACAGTTCCATTCTGGATACAAGTTCATAATTTACCAGTGGGTTATATGGCGGAGACGGTGGGTTGAAACGTAGGGAATTATGTGGGAGAATTTTTGGAGTATGATGAGAAGAACAATTCAGATTTTTGGAGACCATACATGAGAGTTAGGGTTATGGTGGATGTTAGGAAGTCATTGGTCTGTTCAAAAAGCATCAAGAAGAAGGGCGCAACACCAGTCACAGTCAATATCAAATATGAATGCCTCGGCATTTTCTGTTACTACTGTGGAATATTAGGGCACACAGAAGATTCTTGTGAAAAACTATATGTTGTGCAAGAAGATGATGGTGTGAGAAACTGGGGTCCCGATATTAGAATTGAATTAAACCGGCGAGGAAGAGATGGAGGGCAGACGAAGGTTCATCTTTCGGCAACAATCCGATGAAGTGAGGTGACGCGCTATTGAATGCTGCAGTAAATGATGGTAATCAAAGTGTAACAGTAGAGAATAATGGAGAGGTTTTTGTGGAGAAACAGAAACGGAAGGATATAATTGAGCAGAGTATTGTTGGGAACCATATATGCTAGAAAATATGGATGATGGGAGAGAGAAGGAGCGGTTTTTCATATTTTTTACTAAACAATTATTTTTCAATTTTTAATGATGTGTTTGTTTTAATTATGTGTCACACTCTTATTCGTTGTTTGTAAATGACAAGTGTTAAGTGCGTTTCTACACAAGAATTTTTCTTATTGTTTTATATTTTATTTTATTTTATTTTTTAGTTTTATTTTATTTTTGTTTTTATTTATTTAAGTTATTTTTATTTTTGTTAGAATAGTCCAAAAATCCAAAGTGTTCGGGGTCCAATTTTTTTTTATTTTCTTTCTTTTCTTTCCCACGCCACAATCATAGACAATCAGCAAAGTCATCCTCTTTTCTTTCCATTTCAAGGCAAAACGCGTTCCATTCCATAAATCATCATCAAGTCCATTAATCAAATGCGGTCTCTAACTTCCAATTTCATCAACCTTTGAACCTATAAATAGAGCTCTCATCCCTCACAATTTCACACACCAAAAGTTCCCTTGAGTTGTCAAAGAACTTTTCTCTCTTCTCCATCCTTTAGATTGTGTTGACGCATTATTCTTTTCTTCTCCCTCTTTTTCTATCCCTTCGAAAAAGTCCCTTCGGTAATTTTGTCCCTTCGGTTGTCCATTTCTTTTGTTTCTTTTATTTCTTTTATTTTCTTGCATTTTATTTCTTTTTAGTATCTTTGCATTTCATTTTATTTCTATTTAGCATTTTAATTTTTGTCATTTATTTTCCAGCAATTAGAATGTATTTAGGTCCAATGTAAATATAAATTAGAAGAATCATGCATGTGTCTTTTTATTTATTTATTTATTCTGCTTTATGTATTAAAAAAATGCAAAAAATTAGGTTAGATTAAGAGATTTTGTGGTGATCCAACGTCACTACGAAATTCTCGCGTTTTTATTTTTATTGTCACGTAAGCTTTATTTTGATGTTTTAAATTAATATTCAAAAACAACAAAAACATTGCAAATAACCAAAAATCACAAAAAAATATTTTCATAATAAACCTTGATTTTCAATCAAGTGATCCCTTTTTATTTTTATTTTTATTTTCTTAATCAAATTTCAATCAACTTAATTATACCTTGAGTCATTTTTTTTCTTTTAATATAAAAAATACAAACAAACTCTTATTTGCCACTTGGCTTTTATTTTAAACTTTTTTCAAAATTAATATGGAAGTCATTCATCCGCACTATCCACGATGGAGACTTACTGGTTTTTACGGCTGTTCAGAGAATGATCGAAGGAGGGAGTTGTGGGACATGCTTCGAACTCTAGCACAAGACAATACATTACCATGGTATGTAATGGGGGATTTTAACGACTTGTTGTCCAACCATGAAAAAGAAGCAGAGTTGATCATCCACCATGGAGAATAAGGGGTTTTAGGGAGGTTGTTCAGGATAGCAGTTTAAGTGACATTCCATTGACAGGGTATCCATTCACATGGGTTAAAGGTAGATGAGGACAACATATGAAGGAAGAGAGAATTGATAGAGCTATGGAAACTCATGCGTGGTGTGATATTTTTCATCAAAATCAGCTGCATAATGTCATTTCACATCGGTCCGACCATTTTCCAATTCTACTTAAGTTGCAAGAAGCACCACGTCGAAGAAGGACAAAAGAGTTTAGGTTCGAAAATTCATGGCTGCTGAAGGAGGAGTTGAATGATGTAGTTAGAGGGGGATGGGAGAGAAGCACGAAGGGTGAAGTGTTGTCATGGTTAAAGGGATGTACGGAGGCTATGAATGATTGGGGATGAAAACTGAGGTTCAAGTACATACATGTTATTGAGGAGTGTCGGGAGGAGATGAAAATACTTCGGGGGTGTGTTCAACAATCTCAGGTGGCGAGATATGAGGAAATTCGAACAAGAATGGGATTTTTGTTGGCACAAGAAGAAGCATTTTGGAAGCAAAGGTCGAAGGTATATTGGTTAGAGGATGGGGACACAAATTCTCGATTCTTTCAGGCAATGTCAAGCAACAAAAAAAGGCGTAATAACATCATGGAGCTGAAGACAGATGAAGGAGAGCTTGTCACGACACAACAAGATATTTGTGCGGTAGCAAAAAACTATTTGTCAAAATTGTTCACAAGTGAGGCGCAAATAGTGAATACCACGTTGGAGCATATAACCCCGCGCGTAACAGATGTTGATAATGGTATGTTGCTAGCTCAATTTAATATTTCTGAGTTTAAGAAGGTTGTATTTACAATGCATTCAGATAAAGCACCAGGTCCAGATGGTTTGAATCCGGCATTTTATAAGAGGTTTTGGCATTTATGTGGCATGGAGATATATCATGCAACAACATCTTGGCTGAATAATGGAGAGTTTTCGTCTCAAATAATGAAGACTAACATAGTGCTTATTCCAAAGAAAGAATATCCGGAGACCATGAGGGATCTTAGACCTATTTCCTTGTGTAATGTTCTTTATAAAATTATCTCTAAGGTGCTGGCCAATAGACTTAAGCCACTTTTGCAGAAGTATATATCTCAAGAACAGTCAGCATTTGTAGACAATCGCTCCATTATTGCTAATGTTATGGCTGCCCATGAGATTATTCATCACATGAAGTGTAAAAGGAGAGGCAAGGTGGGGGAGGTTGCTTTGAAGATTGACATCAGCAAAGCCCATGATAGAGTTGAGTGGGAGTATGTAAAGAAAGTAATGTGCAGAATGGGTTTCCATGATAGATGGGTAAAATGGATGACTATGTGTATGGAAAGTGTTAACTATCAAGTCCAAATGCTTGTAAATGAGGAGAGAGTGGGACCAGTCATTCCAAAGAGAGGTTTGAGGCAGGGTGACCCACTGTCACCTTATCTTTTCATTATATGTGCTGAAGGATTGTCCGCTTTATTAAAAAGAGCTTAAGCGAAAGGAGAGATACATGGTACCAAGGTGTGTCGAGGAGCTCCGCTTCTCACACACCTATTATTCGCTGATGATTGTTTCTTGTTTTGCAGGGCTACCATGCGAGAAAGTACAAATATAAAGGAGATTTTACAGACTTATGAAGCCGTTTCGGGCCAAGCGATTAATTTCCAAAAATCAGAAATTTTCTTCAGCAAAAACACATCAGAAGTAGACAAAGAAGCAGTCCAAAATTTGTTTCAGGTTACAAATACAATGGGAAGTGGAAAGTATCTTGGAATGCCATCACTGATTGGCCGAAGCAAAATGGCGATGTTTGGATATTTGAGGGATCGAGTGTGGAGGAAGATTCAACAGTGGTCAGGGAAGCATCTTTCGAAAGCGGGACGTGAAGTTCTCATCAAGTCAGTAGCTCAAGCAATACCAACATACTCTACGAGTACTTTCTTATTACCAACGTCCTTAGGTGAAGAGATCCAAAAGATGATTAATTCCTTTTGGTGGGGTTCGAATAGAAGGCAAGGTAGAGGGATCAATTGGCTCCGATGGGATAAATTAACAATGCGGAAGGAGTATGGTGGTATGGGATTTAGACAATTTTTTGGCTTTAATTTGGCTATGCTAGGAAAGCAGAGTTGGAAGATTTTAACTAACCAAGATACTATTGTTTCTCGCATTTACAAAGCTAAATATTTTCCAAAGACTGATTTTTTGTGGGCCCGCCTAGGCCATAACCCAAGTTATATTTGGCGTAGCATCTTTGCTTCACAGGTAGTAGTTAGAGGAGGTCAAAGATGGCGAATTGGAAATGGTAAGAGTATTGCAGTGTGGACAGATCCGTGGCTAAGGGAGGATGAAAATTCGTATGTTACAAGCGAAAAAATCCAAGGTTTGGAAAGCGATATCTAATTTGGCATTATTGAACCGAGATGGGGAAGATAGGCTCATTTGGAAGTTTAATCGTCATGGAATTTATATGGTAAGGTCGACATATAGATATGCAATGGAAACACTTGTGGATAATATGGAATTCCGAGTTCCAGGGGAATGGTTAAAAATGTGGAGTTTGAAGATTCCGAAAAGGGTAAAAGTTTTCCTTTGGAGAGCTGTGAGGGGTGTTTTGCCTACGCGTATGCGGTTGCAAGATAAAGGTGTTCCGTGTACGGATTGTTGTCCTTTTTGTGAAACAAATTACGAGAACGATTGGCATGTTTTCATTGGGCGTGAAGAAGTGAAAACTGTTTGGCGAACAGCAGACCTATGGGATTTGATTGCTGAGATAGTTGCTGATGCCGCGAGTTTTGCAGACTGTTTTTTCTCATTATTATGCAGGTTAACAGCTGATGAGAGCAAAGACATGGCAATTATACTTTGGTGCATATGGCGTCGCCGTAATGACAAAGTACGGGACAGTGATCTGAAGCCAGTTTCGATCGCAATTCAGTTAGCACGTGAGGCGCTATTCTAGTGGCAAATTGCGAGACAGACCACTGCAGCACCACATCAGACACAACAACAACAAACAATACAGTGGCAGCCACCAACACAAGGTGTTTTGAAATGCAACGTCGACGCGGCCATTTTCAATGAGCAGAAGAGTTTTGGTACATGTATTTGTATTAGAGATCATCGTGGCCATATTATAAAGGCTGCTACAAATTGGTACGAAGGAAATCCTCTTCCTCATGAAGCTGAAGCGGTGGGTTTACGTGACACTATTTTGTGGCTTGGACAGTTGAGATTATCAGATGTGCACATTGAACTAGATTTTAAGCTAGTGGTTGATAGCATATGTGATAAGAATAATAATCAAGCCGAATTTGGCAATATCATAGCTGATTGTAGGTCACTTTTACAACAATTCGCAAACTTTAAGATAAGTTTTGTTAGGAGACAAGTGAATGTTGTCGCTCATAGCTTAGCAAGGGTGTCAATATTACATGCTCGTCACCATGTCTTTGATTTGATTCCATCTTGTATTACGAACCTTGCGATGAATGAAATAATATGAGTTTATGGTTGTCAAAAAATATATATTTTGAACATATTATAATTTGTGTCGTAGGGTCGAGCCTATAATGGAAAATATCATTTTTTTATATTAAATAGACGAATAACAACAACAATTGAAAAGCACGCATAAGTGGGGAATTTGAAATTTGAAACTCGATCACAACTTTTAACCTAACAATTTTTGTATTTTTACTAGTTGAACTATGACTCTGAATGAAAATGTGTCATTAATAGGATGTAGCACAAAGGAGCTAGACAAAACTTGAATCCAATGAAATTGCGCTTGGAAGTATTATTTTGTGTTCATGGGATGTAGCACAAAGGTTGTGCATATTTAATTATGCCATCAAATGTATGTTTTTTCTTATAAAAAAGTGTATACTTTTTAATTGATGATCATGTGCACATATTAGATCAATGGGTTGTTTGCTCTTTAACAATAAAATATTAATTTGTTATGTTGCATGCGATTTTCAATTCTATAAAATTAGAGTCAGTTTGAATGGGATTATTTTAGTTTAAGCACTAGCATTAAGTGTTAATGAGATGAAGCTAATACACAGTTTGATTTTATTTTCTGTTAAATGCATAGCGCTAATACATAAAGTTATTAAAAAAAACAACAGAAGAAGCTAACACATATACACTTATATTACACTACAAATACATAATTAAGATGTTTATCAAAACATACTTATGAAAAAAATGTTTATCAAAACATGGCCTAAGTAAAAGTTTTTGTAAAAAAAAACTTGGTGAAAATTGGACATTCGAGAAACCTTAAAGTTACGCAAAAGCACGTTCTAAAAAAATCAATGCAAAATACAAATAACTATTTATGTGTTTCAAATAACGTATTTCTTGGTCATCGCTTATAACCCTTCTGTTTTTTCGTCTTGGATTTGAAAGTTATCGCTTCCGAAGAAAATTAAATTTCTCAATTGGTTGCCTTGTAATAATTATGTGCCTACGCTATCCCGGCTTAATCATAGTATTTTGCTCAATCAACTATTTGTTATAGATGCGGTTTAGAGGAGGAAGTTTTTCTTCATTGTGTGAGAGATTGCAATCTTTCTCTAAGCATATGGCACCATTTCGGTTTTGTCGACCCAAACTTCTTCTCTAACATTGTTGTGCATGATTGGCTTAAGGTTGGGTGCATGGGCTTGGCCACTAACTCTTTCTTGTTTGCTGCCGTGCTTTGGTATGGGCATGGAGAAATAGGAACTCCATGTGCTTGAGTAATGAAAATTGGTCACTCTCCCATCTCTTTTCCAACATAAAGAGTATGGTAGACAATTTCAAAGTTTGCTTCCCTTTTATTTCCAATGTTGCCTCCTCAGATAGGCTCATCAACTGGAACAACAACAACCTTATCAACGTTATTCTCAATGTCGATGGTAGTTGCATGAGCTTCCCGATTAGAGCTGTCTATGAAGGAGTCTTACGAAATAATGCATGTTTTTATTTTTCAGACTTTTCTGGTTTCATTCATAGTTCAACTGATATATTGTATGCTAAGTTATATGCAATCTACAAGGGACTCTTGTTGGCCAAAGATTTGGAAATCACCAGTCTAGTTTGTTATCCTATTTTTGTTCACAACATTAACCTCGTTAAAGGCCCCTTCTTCAAATTCCATGTTTATGGTGTTTTGATTCAAGACATCAAGGAGCGGATTGAGCAGAGTTCTGTCATAGTTTATCACCGCATATGTGGTAGTTAAAAACAAAATTAATTATATTTGCTTTCAACCATCAATAAAATTTCCAAACAAGCTAACGGCTTAAGCCACCACATGTGATAGTTAAAAACAAAATTAATTCTATTTGCTTTCAACCACCAATAAGATTGTAGCTTAATTTTATCTAGAAGATATTCTAGCGAATCTTCTTTTTGACGAAAGACCCGAGCATTTCTTTCACACCAGGTCACCCACACAGTTGTTAACTAAATGAGTTGAAAAGTAGCGCAGATGTTTTTTGAGAACCCGCGTAAATATTTAAATTGATGAAAGTGTTCTACAACATGAGCAGGGTGTACCGTATTGAAACCAAGCCAATTAGAGATATCAAGCTAGATTATTCGGAAAAATTTGCAAGAGAGAAAGAGATGATCAGTATCCTCTGTTTACATTGTTTGATTTGTTAAACAATATATACCAGACAACACAACACAATACAATGTAGAACAACATATGACAAACTTTTATGGTATTGAATAATTTTTAGTCTTATACAATTTTTGGTGGACAAAAAGTTATTTTTGTGTTTAGATAACTTACATGTGGGACAAAAAGTTGTGTCGTGGTTTAGTGAGGGACAAAAATTTATGTTTTTGTGTTGTCCTTTGCCTTTGGTTTGTCTTGTTTCAGAAACATTTTATAAATCAAACACTGTACAACTAGAGTTGTCATGTCTTATCTTTCATTTTAGCGGATCAAACACACCATATACAAAAGAAATACTATAAAATTTAAATTTTATGACAACTGCACCAAATGTTATCTATCTTTACTTTTATCCTGAAAAGTAAAACCATCCTTTTGATAAAATCTGATAACAAATTTGAGAATTATTTGAAGTAATATTAACCTCATAAGTAGACATCTGCTAAAAAAAAAACTAAACTATATTTCCTTGGATTTTGATTTTGTTTTAAAGATGATTGATTTTACGATTTTAAAGGGGTTATTAAGATATTATTTCCTGTCAAAAAAAGATAAATATAAATCGAGTAAACTATTAAATTAGTCTTTAATTTTACTGAAACGATTATGAATATTCCAAAAATGTCAATAAGTATCAAGTTGATCTCAATATTTAATATTTAATCACTTTTTATCAATTTAATCCCCCTCAAACGAAAAAAAATTAATCTCTACATTTATTATTAAATTAGATATTCATCTTAAAATTGATCTATTTATTTGTATGTGGGACCTATTTACCGGTCTCTCCAGTCTCCACCTGAAAATCATTCGAATCAGAATTCAGAACCCTAATTCAAGTTAGAGGATCAATTCTGAAACCAAACACAACAACAATGGTGAAAACTGGAAGACCGAAAGAACAGGTTGCGATTGATGCAATCAATTATGCTATGAAAGCTCTCAAGAAACGCCATCTTCTCGAAGAAGGCGCTCATGCTCCTGCTTTTCTCGCACTTTCTAGACCCATCGTTTCTCAGGTACGTACCCTTTCATTAACAATTTTCATTTTTTGTTGGGATTTTTATCATGGGTTCCAATAGAATAGTGCTTAATAGTTAATAGTTATGATCGAATGTGTGTCGGTGTCTGGTGTCTAACACGTGTCAGTGTCCAACAATACCTATGTGATCACATTGAATTATGTCATTTTCTCAAATTTTGATGATGTCATATTTCTGAATGTTGCTAGATATTTGTTGATTGGATAGTTGTTTATGTGTTACAATTGGATTTTTGTATTTATGTTGTTGAAGGGTTTTGAGTGGAAAGAGAAAGCAGAGAACTTGGAAGTGGAACTTCAGCAATGCTATAAAGCTCAATCTCGGTTATCAGAGCAACTTGTTGTGGAAGTAGCTGAGTCTAGAGTTTCAAAAGCTTCGCTTCTAGAGAAAGAAAATGCAATTTCTGATATGCAGAAGGAGTTGACAGAATTGAGGTTGCTTCATGTTTCTTCTGTGTTGTAATCAATGTTGTTAAATAGCAGCTATAGCACCGCTATATCGTAGCAGAGAATTTGGACAGACCGCTATAGTTCCAAGATACACTATTTAATACAAAATGTTGTCCAATAGCGGCTATAGTGGTATGCTATAGCACTATTGTGCAGCGGAATTTTAACAATCCACTATTTTCTGCTATTATCGACTGACAACATTGGTTGCAACAGCCACCAACATTTTTAGTTTGTGATAAATGATTTTTTTTTTTTACTTAAATTAATGTTGCAAAATGCAGGGATGAGTGCTCTCAATTAAAGACGGATTTGGAACAAAAGGTTAAAGAAGTAGAATTAGTTATAAGCGAGAATTCAGAACTGAAAGCACAACTGGAGCAGATGACTACTAAAGCTAATGAAGCTGAAGCTGAAAATAAGATGTTGATCGACCGCTTGATGTTAGAAAAGATGAAGGATGCTGAACGCCTAAATGAGGTATAATACAATCTCATATTCTAGTCCAGCATACAACTTTTGGAACTAGATATTAGTTTTTGTATACATTCTCCGTGTGAATGGATTTGGCTTTGGCAAGTTGTGCAATCTTGATGGAAATACTCTTAGAGCCAGTTTAATTGAACTTTTTTATCAGCACTTGAAGGAGAAGAAAGTTGAAATGAATTTGCAATGGTTATTTGCCTTGTCAAAGACAGTTGTTTGACTGTAGGTAGAAATTAGTTTCTGTACCTCAATTTTTTCAGAAGGTTCTGTATTTAAAATTATGCATCAACACCTATAAACTTATAAGAGTTTTTTCATAAGTTAGTAATTAAATGTTGAATATTTATCTTATTTGAGAAGCTCCTACAAGCTTGAAGCTTAGTTTGCCTGCCACTGGCAAGTGTCATTTACCTGCTCAGCAATTTCTCACCAACATTGGATTTGATGTACTTCTAATTTTTTTATATTTTGAAATTTGAATCTTACTAGTTAGTAGTTTTTCTATTCAAGACTCATAGTGCATAATATTTGAATCACTGTGATAGTTACATTAATAGATTATATTTCTTACATGTAGATTCCTCACAAGACTGTGATGTGAACAAGTTCTAGTTGCATATAATTGTAAATATCGACTTATGTTGCCGATTCAACTAATAATACATTTCCCATCTCTTTAGGCAAATGCACTATATGAAGACATGGTTCAGCGGCTAAGGGCTAGTGGTCTAGAACAACTTGCAAGGGAACAGGTGGATGGAATTGTTCGTCGAAGTGAAGAAGGTGCTGAATTCTTTTCAGAGTCAAACATCCCTTCCAATTGCAAATACAGGCTAAATGCACATGAAGGAGGTTGTGCTTCCTTACTGTTCGAGTACAATTCTAGTAAATTGATTACTGGTGGACAGGATCGTTCAGTTAAAGTGTGGGATACAAATACAGGATCCTTAAGTTCTAGTCTTACTGGCTGCCTTGGCTCAGTATTGGATCTTACTATCACCAATGATAATCGATCTGTTATTGCTGCGAGCAGCTCAAACAACTTGTATGTGTGGGATCTTAGCTCAGGTCGAGTCCGTCATACCCTTACTGGACACACGGATAAAGTTTGTGCGGTTGATGTTAGCAAGGTTTCAAGTCGTCTTGTTGTCAGTGCAGCTTATGACCGTACTATAAAAGTTTGGGACTTGATGAAAGGTTACTGCACAAACACAATCATGTTTCCCAGCAACTGCAATGCTCTTTGCTTCAGCACAGATGGACAGACCATATTTTCTGGACATGTCGATGGTAATCTTCGGTTATGGGACATTCAGAGTGGGAGGCTGCTAAGCGAGGTTGCTGCACATTCACACGCCGTCACGTCAATATCCCTTTCTCGAAATGGAAATATTGCATTGACCAGTGGAAGGGATAACTTGCACAATTTGTTTGATGTGCGATCTCTAGAAGTTTGTGGCACATTAAGAGCCACAGTTAACAGAGTGGCTTCTAATTGGAGTCGCTCGTGTATCAGTCCAGACAACAGTCATGTTGCCGCTGGGTCTGCTGATGGATCTGTCCATATATGGTCAATATCTAAAGGTGAAATAATCAGTACTCTGAAGGAGCATACTTCTTCTGTTCTCTGTTGTAGTTGGAGTGGAATGGGAAAACCCCTAGCTTCAGCTGACAGGAATGGAATTGTTTCCATCTGGTCATAATGGCTGTGTGGTAAGGATCAACGTTACAGTTTTAAGAAAATCAAACAGGTATGGAATTGTTTCCATCTGGTCACAGTGACGGTGTGGTAAAAAAGTTCTTTTACTGTTTTTAATTTGGCTGGCTGAAATCTTTATCAAGCTGTTCCTCGTTTAGACAGGACACGATTGAAATTTTTGAATGATGTATATATCAATTTTTTAGCAAAGTACTTTCATTTAGATCAGTCATGCTTAATATCTAAAGGGAAGCATGAATAGCACTAGTGCGCAATGAAGCTTACAAATATTGAATCAACAAAATTTATCTAACCATGTCATAGGCAAGGTGGTAATTAACCCAGGAACAGCGGCCAAACTAATATTAATTAATCAACAGGTCATGCATTGATAAAAAAAAATCACCAGGTCCTATAACCTATTATGATTACAAGCTGTCACATAGTTATTCAAAAAATAAAATGTAACTATGTATAGCTTCATCCGTGTACACCAGTACACTCATTGGACGACATTTTGTTAAACTGTAACCTCTTGCATACACTGCGAGTATCCGCAGGGAACTAAAACATTGTCATGGGGACATACGGGAAGTTGGAAATTAATACTCACAAAGTATCTAGTCCACAGTTAATTCATAAAGTGATTTTATTTTAGTTTAGTTTAGGCTTCTTATTTTAGAGAACAATATAAGAGATGGCATAAATTATTTAACAGTTATGTCCAGTTTATTTATTATATCAGTTATGTTGTTTATTTTTAAGAATAAACAGAGTGATCATAGGAAGGAGAGACCAAGCTCTATTAGAAGGGAGAGGTCAAGACTCTCAAATTTATTGGATGGGAATTGCCTTGCAAGAGTAAAAGTCAGTTCTAACTTCCCTTCCCGTTTTCCTTTCTTTCCCGAACAGAGGACACTCTGTTTTAATGTTTCATTCACTACTATGTTTTCTGGTAGTATTCCTTATAATTATTCAATAAATGAATAATTACTCAATGATAATATTAATTCTGTTGTTATACCAGTTCTAACAACTTATCATTAAGTATGATGATGAAATGAAGATAGAGATGAGCAAGGATTTTTTTTCTTCATTTGAATCATTATCTTAGCATAGAAATCTGTTACTGAGTAAAGTCTAAGCCGCTTATGGTAAGTGAGTCGAACAAACGGGTTAAGTTTTTTTTGACCTAAACAAATCATTAAGTCTAGCAATTGTTGTTGATATATATCCTTCTGAATTCCACACTTTAAAAGTGAACCAACTCTAAAATGTAAAGTGAGTATTTTCAACCATTTTTTATTAAAGAAAATCAAATGTGGGTATTATAAGTACATCAAAAGAGATCACACGTTTGTTTAATTTAAATAAAAATATTTGTTTTTCTTACTTTATAAATTACTCTTACTCGTTATAGAAGAGTCTTATTATATTCATAATTTACCAACAGCACATTAGTTTGGCTGGAACTGAGTTCAAACCCTTTAACTCAAGCACAATCTTGGGTTTGAATCTTGTGGATGGCCAACTTGACAAAGATTAGTCATCATATAGGCCGTCGATACTTTGCACCACCGCATGGTTAACCAAAAATATATTCTATTATTGACACACACGGACCGTGTCAACTGAGTACGAATTACTAGACATGACCAGTAATTCATTCAATCTTAGAGGGCATTGTTACCACATGTCTCCTTTATACTGCTCGCACAAAGGCCGTTATTAATTTTCACATACAAGTTTCTAAGCTACAGCCAAAAACCCCATAACAATAAGAGGATTACTTTTCCCACCCCGTGGATTTCCTCGCGCGCCCTATTTTTTTTTTAAATTACCCCTGGTCTGGATTTCATTTTCCGGATTGAATTGTTATAATTTACCAGATTTATCCGGATTTTGAAATCCGGAATGACCTTTTTTCCAGAACTTTTTCATTTTTAAGCTTTGAAATTCGTTTTATAAATGCAAATAAACATATAAAACAGAAATAAAAAGACAAAAAGATGAAAACAACTTATTTCATTGATATTTGAATAATATATTACAATAATGTTAAAGCTTTTTACGTTTTTTACATAAGAATCTAAAACTATTTCTAGGGGGGTAAGCTATACTAGTGAGTGACTCCGGCTGAGAGGACATACCAGTAGATTCACTGTTGGAGGAGAGACAGAGGGGGCACATGATTAAGTTGAAAACGTTTTTTGACTTTACCACCGTCCAAAAACGTTTGAAAAACGTTTTGTTTGTGGTGCAGACCACCGACCAAAACTTCTGGTGCAGTGCGGATTATATAATCCGGATTACACATGGATTCTGGATTACATATTCCGGAAACATACGATTATGGCATGGACCAAAGGGAAACTTGGGACTTTGTGTATGGTGAGTGTTGGTTCGGATTTTAGAATCCGGATTGCTTCAGCATTAGATTCTTTTGTGTGGCCTGCATTGCACCAACAATTTTTGTTGTCCACAACGCCCAGATACCTGTATAAATAGGGGTCCCTGTTTTCATTACAAGTAAACTACACCATAAAAAAACATCATGTAATTCCCTGGCTTTGATCTGAACACCAAGGTAGCGATAGTCTACTACAACGGTGGAACACCACCCCATCTGTTTATGAGTCGCATTGATGTCACCCTCTCCGGGTCGAAGGATGAGCTGGATCAAATCAACCGTCAACTCAACCACAGAGACACGAGGAGGGTGATAGGTGTTGACTATCGAAGTCCATTGTCCGACTCAGCCGGATCTCTTCGTTTCAGCCGGATGAAAGTCATAAACAATGACGACGTGAGAACCATGTTCTCTGTCTTTGCTCAGCACAGTGCTAGATGACCGATCGAGTTGGACGCTTCGTTGGTTAGATCTACTGAACAAATTCTGAAAAGTTTGCACTGGCCCAGGAACTTCGAAGAGATCATGTCTCTGCTAGAGGGACCATATGAGGAAGAAGTTAGTTTAGATGATCCGTGATAATGTGCTATTTTTAATTAATCGCGTGTTTTATGTTGTTTTAATTGTGTGTTAGTTATGTGTTGTTGGATTAAGTTGTTGCATTATGTTTTGAATAATATATATATTATTTAAACTTTAATTATGTATTAATTTACGTCAAAGATGTTCATTTAATCGATAAAATAACAAAAGATATGCATTTCGGATTATGAAATTCGGATTCACCTAGGGCGAAAGTGTGTTCTGGAAAACGAAATCCGGAATACATCAGCATAGAATTCTTTTGTCTGGACCACATTGCACCAAGAGTTTATGTGGTCTACAACATCCAAGGACCTCTATAAATACACCATCTCCGGTTTTCAGCTTCAATACCAGCAAAACACACAAACACACCAAAGAAAACCATGCAAATTTTTGTCATTAAGCTGAGGATCTTTCTCACGTTGTCGCAAATAGATAGCTCTCTATTTGACGGCGTGATGAAGATCTTCAGCATGCTGTCAAAAATACAAACACACCAAAGAGACCAGAACAAATTTTTGTCATTGTGCTGAGGATCTTTCTCATGTTGTTTTAAATATATAGATCTCTATATAACAACATGATGAAGATCCTCAGCATGCTGTCAAAAATATATAGATACTCCTTGATGCCTCCTTGATAGATAGATAACTCAAAAATATCAAGAGGTTTCTATGAGTTCGGTCCTGCTGCCTGCCAGATGAATATGTCATTTGGCAAGACAGCAGGATCGAACTCAAAGAAATCCTCTTGAAAACACCTTCCCAAAAGATTCAACATTTTTGTTATTATGGTTTTTTTTTAACTGTTAATTTGTCTTATGTTGCTTCTATTTATGTTATGCACTTTTGTTCTATTTTTTTCCAAGGCATTCGCAACAAAAACAATCCAAATAAAGGGTCTGGTGCAGTTCGGACTTTATAATCCGGAACATCTTCATGCGTTCCGGATTATAAAATCCGGACACACTCAGTAACATTTTGGCCGGTGACGTTTCACCAAAGGTTAGGCCAGTTAGTGGAGTTTGAATGCATTTTTTGACGGTTTTGAATGTGGAATACGTTTTATTTGAGTGTAATTAAAACCTATGACTTATTTAAGGCTATAAAAAGGCTTGAATCTTCAACATTTTCCTTCATTCTTCTTCACCTCATTTCTTACATTTTCTTCAATTCATTTTAGTTTTTTAGGTAGGTTTTAGGAGTGTTTGTGGTGTCATGGTCATTGTTGACCGCTCATACGACCCCTGCAATTGCATTGCAGCTTATGCGGGGGTCGTATAACGGTCAACAAAGACCCTTGACATCAAAGAAAGACACAAAATTTCATAGCGTATGCGTCCGGATTTTATTTTCCGGAAACACTAACAATCTGGTTCGGAAAACGAAATTCGAACCAGGGGTATTTTTGGAATTTTTGCAGGACGCGCGAGAAGGCGGCAGGGTGGGAAAAGTAATACTCTACCAATAATAAGAGTGGATTAAGAGACCTTTTCAACTTTCAAGTCATAGACAGAGTATAATCAAAGAACTCCTCCAATATGGCCAAGAAAAAGGGATTGAATGAAGAGAGCTTCTACGGTGCAGTCAAGAAACTGACTTTTATGAAAAAGTTAATTTTGATCTTAATGTTTGATTCATTTTTAAATTGTTGATTACTGATTAATGATCAATAGTAATTCATCTAGTAATGCTTGCAACATCTTGAGCTTACAGATACTATTTTATCGTTGGAATCTTTAACATGCAAACATAGTTGATGATATTATGTGATAGTCTTAAGTGTTACACTTTGTGGGGTGTTACGCTTATAACAAGGTATGATAAAATTAGATTAAGTGTAGTCTTATATATCTGATGAATTGATGATACTATGAGGACTGAACTTTTGATGCCATTGTACAAACAGTGGGATGTTACTTATTACATTTTTGATGTTATAGTGTTAACTTTACTAAAAAAGTCATTTTCATGACTTCACCATAGAATTTTCCTTGAATAAAACCTCTTTCAATGCAATTAAGGCACGCAACTGATCTAATCAATTTATAAAATGAAGTAGATCATCACATAATTGACCATATTAGGTCACTATGGCCTACTTGATGTTCTTCATCCATTAATGCTTCATTAGGAATTGATAATATTTGTATTTTTCATTCTCAAGTAATGATTAGTAGAACCCAACGCATTACGCTAATGTAACTCTTTACTACAAGCAACAAGCAAGCTAGAACGTCACACTGGAGTCAAAAAATCAAATTATAATCACTGAAGACTACAAGTACAAAATTCTTTTCTCATTCATATTCCTTTTGCCAAATCCAATATTTTCCACAATAAATAGAAATAAAATCTTAGCTTTTGGCACATCATGTAACAAACTCATTTAACATTAGCTCAGCAATATTGGTTTATATATTACACACAATAAGTGTATAAGGATTAAATAAATATTCTTTAATATTTCAAAATTAAAAACATAGGAGTATATCATAGTCTTGTCCATATATCTAACAGAATCATTGGTATCATATTGGTATACTGTAGCAAAACTACTTGTATATAAAATACAACCAATATTTTCGTCATCACCTTTATTGTCTTCATGCACTACGGGAAACTACTAGTTCAGTTAGGATGTAGAACACTTTTGTCCATCTTTCCTTGCACATGGAACTACTTTACTTTCATAAGTCATCATCTCGTCAGCTATGGATAAATGCAGTTAACAATAATTATCATATTAGTTGCAGTACTCCACTTGCAACATTGTCACCGTCTTCCAAATATGAAGCATTAAGCTCGTTAAGGTATTGGCTTGTGTGTGATGTAGTTTAAAGACGGATATCTTAGAGTATGTTTGACAAGACAAATTTTTAAGTTTATAACGGATAACTTATAGCTTATTAATTCATAATATAACCAAATATATATGTTTTGATACATTTCATTATCTCGTGAGCTTATAGGATTTTTTCACTAGCTTATAACATTCTTTTAGACAACGTTTCAACCTGCAGCTGCAACGTATTATTTTTATATCTATTAATATTGTAAGCAATCAAAAGTTCAACTAGCATTGTTACAAAAAAAAGAAATATACAAATAAAAACTAAATTGATAAAAAAATATATAAGTTAAATTTAAAATAAAACTTTAACAAATAAAAATTAATTTTTTTTGGTGTTAAGATAAAAATTAATTTAATAACCATAAATAAAATAATTATTAAATTAATAAATTTTAAATTACTAACTTCTAATATATTGCGTCAATTTTTTTTTAAATATTTTAACATTAATTGATTATTAACTAAAATTGTCTTTTTAAGTCATTTTATATTATTAATTAGTTGAGCCTCTAATTGTATTTAACACTTCAATCAGCTTCTTTCTTTTTTTTATCATCTATCCGTTATAAACCTTCTGCTGATTTTTACCAAAATAGAGCCTAAATAACACAATAGTCGGTCTACACAAACATTTATTATATTTGAAATCTACACACTCGGTTATCAATCAATCTAAAATATTGATTTGATATCAGATAGTTTCAATTATAGATGTATTAAATCGGTTACAAGCAATCTCAATCATTAATTTAAATAGAAGTTATGTTAATAATGTTTGACACAATAACAACACGGAATCTATTTATGTGCAAAAAAAATGATCTCAATTATTGAATTCATTGCTTTCTTATATTGAGCATGCCAACATAAATTATTGATGCCCAATTGCCCATAAGGAACTTTTAAATTTTAAGTTATTTTCTATTTATTCTTTTAATTAATTTCCCTAGACCAAGTCGGTTTTCATTTCTCTATATAAAGCATTTCAATCCTTTCTCATTTTCCCACCACAAGTCACACAACATAGTGTAACCAAAAAAGTTACACAACATATCAAAATGGAAATGAAGAAGCTCTTGTTTGTTTCCTTATCCTTTGCTTTGATTTTCGGAATAGCTAAAAGCTTTGATTTCAACGAGAATGATTTAGCATCAGAGAAAAGTTTGTGGGATTTGTACGAGAGATGGAGAAGTCACCACACAGTTACTCGAAGCCTTGATGAGAAGAATAATCGTTTTAATGTGTTCAAAGCAAATGTCATGCATGTCCACAATACAAATAAATTAGATAAGCCTTATAAGCTTAAGTTGAATAAGTTTGCTGACATGACTAATTATGAATTTAGGAGCATCTATGCCGATTCTAAGGTTAATCATCATAGAATGTTCCGTGGCATGTCACACGACAATGGAAATTTTATGTATGAGAATGTGGAGGATGTTCCTTCTTCGATTGATTGGAGGAAGATAGGTGCTGTCACTGGTGTAAAGGATCAAGGCCAATGCGGTAAGCTTACTTGTTGATTAAGTAATCACATACTATTTATATTTGCGTAAAACATGTTTTTTGATATCTACAAAATACTCACCATGTTAGTTAAATCGCTAGAAGTTTGATAGTTAAGTTTGTTCTTCCACTTAGTATGTATTTGATTATACGTTTGGATCTAGAATTGATCTGTTGAAGTGAAATTGATTTTGACATGTTTGATTGTTCTGAAGTAAAATTGATCGTGTCTTTTGAATTGTTTGTAACCTGTATAGGTAGTTGCTGGGCTTTTTCAACGATTGTAGCTGTTGAAGGAATTAACCAAATCAAGACACAAAAACTAGTATCCTTGTCTGAGCAAGAACTTGTGGATTGTGACACAGAAGTGAATCAAGGATGCAACGGTGGGTTAATGGAAAATGCATTCGAGTTTATCAAGCAAAATGGCATAACAACAGAAACTAATTATCCCTATGCTGCAAAAGAGGGAACCTGTAATATACAAAAGGTGACACACACTAGTCTATTTATAATCAGTACCTAATATATAATCAATAAATTGTATATAATTAATTGACTTATAAGAAAAATTAACGATCCAAATCAACACATTTTCACTTGATGTAGGAGAATAAACCAGCAGTGTCAATTGATGGCCATGAGAATGTCCCTACGAACAATGAAGCAGCATTGTTGAAAGCTGCTGCCAACCAACCTATTTCAGTAGCTATTGATGCTGGGGGATCTGATTTTCAGTTTTATTCAGAGGTAAAACTTATATAGATTTTTATCCCTTACACATTTATATATTTTTGTATAAATCTGTATATCACCTTGATCCCACTTTTAAATACAAAAATATAATTACAGGGAGTATTTACTGGACACTGTGGTACTGAGCTGAATCATGGGGTAGCAATTGTGGGGTATGGAGCAACCCAAGATGGAACAAAATATTGGACAGTGAAGAACTCTTGGGGAAGTGAATGGGGAGAGCAGGGTTACATTAGAATGCAAAGGGCCATATCACACAAGCAAGGTCTATGTGGCATAGCTATGGAGGCTTCTTATCCAATCAAAAACTCATCTAAAAACCCAACAAAAAGTTCACTTACGAAAGATGAGCTTTAAATGATGTCATTGCCACAAGAAATAATAATGTTTGTATCTTATATATGCTTCCTATGTCTATGTATCCATCGATGTTCTTATGTTAGGATTGTGTCACATAGAAATAGAAATAATGTGTTTCCATTTGATTTGTTTGTATTACTCATCACTGATTTCTATTAAGAAATGTAAGTCATTGGCTTACTTGTTTTGTCTCAATTTCACGTTTTCAAGCTTCAGCTACATGTCTTTTAACGTTTAAAAAATGCTAACGAGCATATGCTTTATGACCGCTCGTTAGCTTTATGACCGCTGGTTACCCGGAATAAAATAACACTCCATCCTTACTAAATTGTGATGGAGCCTTGATACGGTTATTCTTCAGTTTATACTTTTTCCTCCATATTCTGATTTGTATATTGTGATGGATGGATATTGAAGTCACGTTTGATCCTAAATTAGTTTCTCTAAACCTTTCACTTTTGTTTTTCTAATAACGTTTGTTTCTATTTTCTATGTTAAATAAATGATATGATACATAGAAAAAACCTTAGTAATTTTTTTTTAATAACAAATGTTAATATGTTAATTATTATGTTAGTTTATTCTCGTTGCTACTATAACTTGAATTTTAGACCTCCAACTCCTTATCCCTTGACTCAAACTAGTGGAAAAACTTCTTGTAACTAACAAATGCAAGTTAACCAAGCCCTTTCTTAATGCTTAGGAAGAGAATATCGTACCAATGATGTTCCAACTTATCTATATGTATATTCATTGCATTTAAAATTGAATTATTCAACTTTTTGAATAAATAACTTCATTTAAAAACCTTAAAGAATGCAGAATTTGTTAGCAAAGCTCTTATCTTTTCCCCATCACGGAACAATCATCTAGTTTTCTATTCACACTGGCAACCAACTACATAATATAATATAGTTTTTTTTCCGAAAAATAGAAAACTTTATTAACTACCGACTTCTAAATCTAACACCTCTACAATCAACTGCGAAGCTAGCAAAAATACTACGCGGGAGCCAGCCAAAAATAAAGAAAAAAAAAAAATTTTTAAAACCAACATATGAAATTTAAGGATAAAATATATTTTTAGTCCCATCAATTATAATCTTTTAGGCTTAATCCTTACAAAAAATTTATTCAATTTTTGTCTCATGTTTTTAAAATTTTACAAAAATAAAAAGTGTTTTTAGTCTTGCATTTAATCTCTATAACAATAAATTAAGGATTAAAATAAACAAAATCTTAGTAACTTAACTTAAAAATTGCGAGTGTTGTAGATGCCAAAAACAAATTTACTTCAAAACTTAACCAATATGTAAAAGAAAAACACAATAATTTTTCCTTATATGAAGTGTAAATTAGAGCAACAACAAATGACATAAAAATTGACAAAAATATTTAAAAAATTTAGGCAAAACACATTTTAAGAAGTCAATTTTATCCATAATTGACTGTTAAATAAATAGATTATTAGTGTCTTTTCAATGTAGACAAACAAGTTATTTGCAAGAACTTATTGTCTTTTTAATTTGTTTATAACTATTGTTGTTGAAATATTTTCTACCTATAGTTGTTATTGAGACTGAAAGTATCAAACCAGTATAAATAAATCTATCAATCACATGTAGCAATTTTTTTTTTGATTTATGTTAATTTTCGGCAAACCAAACTTATTTGAAGTAGCTCAATATTTATTATTTGGGGTAGCTAAATGTAAATATATACCAACCAATTTAAGAATTTTTTTTTTTTTGGGTAGCCCCATCCTCTTGAGAGAAAGCGCCCCTGTCTACGATTAGTTCTCTCAAATTTCATTTTTAAAAGCATCACTTATTGTTACCACTATTATGTTTTCAAATTTCATTTCTCTCTAACCTCTTCTTCCTCCTTTCATTCATTATATTCTTTCATTTGTTCATTCATATCATTGCTTACAATGCAAGAAATCTCTGCTGCGTTGATACGTTTCAGACCTTATATAATGTGGATTGTGGGCATTGGACTAGTCTAAAACACTTGGTGAATGAGAATTGACAAATGCATCAAAGTGCTTCTTTTCACTAAACAAATCTCACTCTATCTTGTCTTTCGTATCACTAAGTATTGTCTGCATCTTTGAAACTAGTTGGTGCAGATCATTGTGTGATGCATTGGCCTGTAATCGTTGAAACTTAAATTACAAAATTAAGTGTGTGTAAAACCCACAATGAGTTCTTAACATATCTATTTTGCACCAAACTAAACATACACTCTCTAAAAAATTAGAAAATTGTTTTTCTCTCACATCCAATTGTTCTCCCACACTAAAAGACCATTATACACCCAACATCAATTAATTGTCCTAACTTTTTAAGTTGGGAAGCCGGCAATAGTTAACTATTGCTAAATGTATAATGGTCTTTTACTAGTGTGGAAGAGAAATTGAGTATGTGGAAAAGACAATTGTCAAAAAATTATAAACGAGAGATGTAAAAATGCAAAGCCCATTTAAACAACAAAAAGAAAGGAAATATTGAAAAGTTATAAAAGAATATCTATTAGTTTTTTTCGACTGAATAAAAAGAATACTTATCATTTGTTTAGTAAATAAAGAGTAAATCACTGGTCCTTGTCTTTATACCAAATTCTCAAATTGGTCCTTGATTCTATTAACAACTCAAAATGGTCTCTGTCTTTGTCAAACGTTTCTCAGGTTGGTTCCCGACTCTATTAGTCGTTTTGTATTTTAAGCCATTAACATACCAATAAGATCCAACAGACATTATGTCATTAACCACTAAATAATATCCAAAAGACATTGAGTCATTAACACTCAAAATACAAAACAACTAATAGAGTCGGGGGCCAATCTGAGAAACGTATGACAAAGACATGGACTATTTTGAGTTATTAATAGAGCCAGTGACCAATTTGGAAATTTGGTACATACCAATTTAGCCTAACAATTTTGATATTTTTATTAGTTGAGTTGAGACCGATGAATATCTATCTATCTTCTATATTGCAAACTAAACTAAACTTGTTCTCATGCAAGTTTTGTAATTACATGACAGATAGCAAAGTTTTTCACTCTATTGAAAATAAGTGATTCTTAAACTAGATCGGATACATAAGCATATTCTTAATTTTAAGAATCATTTATTTTTAATGGAGTGAAAACTTTGCTAGATGTGTCACGTAATCATAAAACTTGCATGCGAACAAGTCAAGTTTAGTTTACAGTATAAAAGATAGATGAATATTTATAAATTCTACCTCAACTGACAAAATATCGAAATTGTTCGACTGTAAGTCGTGATTGAGGTTCAAACCCCAACTCATTCAATTGTGTGTGAGTTCCTAATTATTATCGTCATTTCTTCTACCTACCACCAAAAATATATAGATAAAGAGATAGATACGCATACATTATCTCCAAGACAAAAAAACACACAAAATTGCCTTAAAATCCTACAAACAAAACTCCACCGGATAAATTACCCAATGTAAACAATTAATTACCCCAAAAAAAACACTCCATCCTTAATAAATTTGAATATGTTAAGAGTGGTCATAAAGCATATACCTTGAATACAAATAAAATTAAAAGTGATGATTGAACTGTAGCAATTGGTCAGCTTGATTCAATATTTTTTTTTTGTGAGATAGTCTAGTGGTTAGAATTCACCTTATAAGATAAATAAATGGAGTGTTCGGGGTTCGAACCCCAGCCCCTACATATAATAATGCATTGTCCTACCAACTGAGCATATACTGAGCATATGCTCAGGACGCTTAATTCAGTATTCTACTATACCTCAATGAAAAATTCAGAATTCAACTAATATTCATTCAGAATTCAACTAATATTCATTAATTAGGGGTTAAAGACATTAAATTTGACTACAATATCTTGTTTCATATTTATTTTTTCTTTCAAATTATCCATACGTACAGGACATGTTACATGCGTATATTTTTATTCTCATACCACCTTTTGCAAAATACACAAAATGTGGGCAAATTACAGCACGTAAAAGTGAAATTTATTACAATATTATTAAGATGAATTTAATATCGTTAATCATTTATAATATTGCATTTTTAATATAAATAAAAATACAACATTATAAATTATTAACAATAACAAACGCAGCTTAGTCCTTTTAATCATTAATCACATTGGACTGTGAGTTAGAGTTAGTTTAAGGGCCTACAGGCTTTTTAATTTATAACCAAAGCTCCTCTCTGCTCTACTCATAGCTACCGATGTGGGACATCTGACACGGTCATTCTTCAGTTTATACTTTTTCATCCATATTCTGATTTGTATATTGTAATAATGGATGGATATTGGAGTCACTCACCCTTTTTCTTCCACAACTCAACAATTCAATTCATAGAGCTCAAAACAAAAATCAAAGTTTAGCATAATAACCATGTCACTGACTATGTGTACCACCACTAGTGGTCATCTCTAGCATATCATGTTCAAGATATTTATTTTGTCAAAATTGGGTTTGTGATGCGATTCTGGATTTTGATATTGCATTAAAATTCTAGTGAGGTGATGAATCACCTTATTGAATATTTATGATTTTAGTACTTTTAGATTAGTGGCTTATGGTTGTGGAATTTGATGTTACATTAAAAATTTGGAGCTGATCTAATACATCTTTTGAATATGACTTTAGTACTTCAAAATAATGTATGCATATGATAACAGTAGGGTTGGCAATCTTGGCCTCTGTATGGTCAAGAAATTATTGTATGTACATTATTAGAGATATCATATTGTATATTTGAAGTTCAAAAATATTTGGAAGGCCAAGTTTATGAGAGATTTATTGATCCAATTGTGGAAAATTAACTTGTGTATGGTGCAAGACCAATTTACTCGCGCATGTTAAACAAAGTCTATTCTGAAAATTAAACAATGTACTTTATGTTTGATCCGTAATGTTTGAGTAAGTGGTTGAGATATGGGACTAATGTGATGGACAAAAGCACGATCGAGAGTCATTATTTGTATCTATTTTGTAAAAGCTAATGTAACAAATGAGCCACATAATTTTTTGTTAGTGTGTCATAACATGTTAAAAGTGGCTGAAGATTACACAGTAAACCATTTAATGAACCGTGTTCCAAAATATACAATCTTGGATCCTTCAAGTCCCACATTGGCTAGAATATGACATAAGTGTTTTTCAAGGTCTAACATGTTAATTGTTTGTTCAGTTGAGTAGCGTCAGCTTATGATCTAAGTGGGAGTTCGAGGTTATGAAACATGGCTTTGGCGTTTCCACCATGCAGTGTGACGCGGGATTTACGAGTTGAACTATCATTTTTGCCAGCTTGTGGCGTTTCCACCGTGCAGCGTGACGCTGGACTCACGAGTTGAACCATCAGTTTTGGGTCCATATTGGGTGCAATTGTTGCTGCCTCTTGCTAATGTATTAGAATCAGCTTTCATTTCCATGTTTTTTTCAATGGAAATTTAGGATATTTGCGAATCAGGGGTCATAACATTGTTGAAATAGTGATTCATCATGAGAGTCACAAGGAGAACTATAGCTACAAACAGCCATGAGACTTGTCATCATTAGTTCAGAACTAGAACAATTAACAAACACACACACACATGTTGAAATTCACTATAGAACGGTGGTGTTTGGAATTGAATATTATCAATTTCTCCTCATCTCTAATTTTTAAAGTCACAGGCAAAACTTAAAACATTCTTAAAATCATTTATTTGTTAGTCTTTTTCATGCATATCTAAATAAATGTCTGGATAAACAGGAAAATTAATTGGCTCTTATATGCTTGTTGTCCTTGTGGCATGAACTTTTCAAGAGGTTTTGAATTCACTACCAATCTCCAGCACTCAATACAAGTCCTGAATTTTGTCATAGGAATCTAACAAGAACAATTGTTTATCTCAAAGGAGCACAATAAATGTATTTTCTAACAGTTTGCTAGCAAGAACTTATTTAAAGAGTGTCTACATGTATATGTATATGCTCATTTTTATGAAGAGGTGTACAGTTGTAAGATCATTTTCTTTTACTACATCGGGCATACATTCATTCACTCACTTGCTTCATCTTATTATTTTTGTTGATCTGTGGCTCGAACTCTCTCGATCCCAAATATAGATCAATTTCAGAGGTTGTTATTTTGAAACCACTAGACAAACCACTTGTGTAATTTTGAATTGAATGTAGAACTATAAGCACGACAAAATTGGCCTGTCATCTTCAATTAAGAAACCATTTGTCACTATAGTTTCGGATTTGTATGTCTTCCAAACCTTATAATATATACATGTTTTCGTAATAAATTCCGTTAATTCTTACAAGTTGGACAATTGGACTAAATTTAAGAAAGAAAGTATAAAGTCTTATATATGCTTGGAGGAAGATAATCGATTGGTGAGTGGTTACAAGTATAAAAGTAGAGATTAATTTTTAATTGAATAGGGAACCAAAAGGCCAAAAATAGATCCACATGTTGATCTTTCTTTATAAGCAATTAGGCTTCATCATCACAATTGAGATAAACTAAGTTTCAAACAACAAGGCTTAAGTATTTGCTCATATTTTATATAATTGTTATGTTTTAAATATTAAAAAATTTAAAATATTGTCGCTCTATAGCATTTTTATGAAAAATGTTAAACTAGTTATGCATAAAAGCAATATAAAATCTAATATGAGAATATCACATTAAAAAAAATGGAAATAATTTTTACCTCAAAGTGAGAATTCTCAAGGAGACCGACTCTTACATCTCGTTTTTTATTCTTTGAAATCGAATTTGATACCCCGTGATATATAACACTGATACACTTTGATCAATTACTTGCACTAAACCTCGATAGTGGTTTGTCCTATTTGAAGCCCCACAACAAAGATAAAGAGAAAAATCTTTGGATGATCTCAAAACGTCCAATCTTTTGGTGTATTGAATTTAATTTAATTTTTTTTTTTTGACCAACATATTGAATTTAATTTATTAAGGGAGGGAATGAGAATTTACTAATGTTTTATGTACTATATTCTATTTTTCTGAAGGAGTGAAAGGTATCTGTGGGGACTTGGACGAAAAAGAAAATTTCCAAGAAGGAAGATTCTTTGTTTAATGTCTAATGCTTAGTGAGGGAGAATTGACAAAAGCCACTCTTTCTGTCTTTCAGACCACTAAGTATTGTCTGCGTCTGTGGGACTAGATTGTGCAGGTCAATGCCTAATGCTTAGATTTCACAGTAAAGTGTGATCATCGTATTAACAATACTATGCTCTCTTATGCTGTTATGCAGGACCAAACACCATGATAGTGTCCCAAATTATAGATCCTTTCGCAAGACTTTTCATAATTATGTCAAAATCTTTCTTTTTTAGGTATAAATAGGAATTTTTTGGAGTGTCCACAATGAGGGTGCTTGACCTCATTGGTGTTGAATAAAAAGTTGTGCTGCCAATATAATGGTGTTTATTGAAGATTTATCTCTCTCTTAACTATTTTGCAGGTTTCATTTTATAAATTCTAAATATTTAAGTTTTGTTGAAGTATAATGATTTTTTTTTGTCGAATAAATATAATGATTTAGAGTTGAGGTGTTGAATTTGAAAAAATTGAATGTTTTTAAAGGATTAACACTAAAAATTATAAACAGGGATATGTGAAGACGCCTAACCCACTTAGGCACCAAAAGGGAAGGAAATATAAAATAGGGTCTAAAATGAATATTTATTAGTTGTTTAGTAAGGAAATAGGAAAAGAAAGAAAGAAAACAAAGTTTTTTGTTTAAAAATAAATCAATGGAAAAAGACAATGAAGCACAATTTAGTTAAGATATTTTATCTACACTCAAACGATTGTGGGTTTGAGTTATGAAGAAGAAGTGAAGAACAATATTAATCCCCTTAAAAAATCGATTGAAAGAAGAGTTTCATAAGAATGTCTTCGTACATAGTTATTAATTGATAAATACATGTCATGACATAATAGAAGCCGAATAATCACTAAAAAAAATACCAACAAATAATCACTAAATTTATAATAATTATATGAATGATCATTTGATTTTTTTTTTTTACATAGATAATCAATCAAATGTAACACAAGCTTAGAACCTCCTTGGAATCTTATGACAGGGCAAAATGAGGTTCAATTTGCGCACAACTACAACCACCAAAATTTACATTTCAAGCAAACACTCAATTTGCTAATTCCTCAATTGAAGAGCCACTAACACTAACAATAACCTTACGTACACCATTGAAACCCCTTTTCAAAATAAGATAGGGCACTATCAACATGAAACACATCGATTGTCCGATACATTATTGTTACAATATTCATTGTAACCAAAACATCTGATCCCACGGTTGTCTATGGTCACTCTCATTTCTTCATCTCTTTTTCTCTTTGGGAGAGACAAGGAAAACATTACTTTAGCTGAGGCCACCTTCCTTGCTAGTAGTTTCCATTTGGGATCATCTTTCCTTTTCTCTTGCTCCATTCTCAATTGAAATTGCCTGTCATATTCCCAAAAAAATACCTGAATTGTTTGTGACAAAATTTTCAAATAAATTGACAGCAAGATAAAACAAGACTGTCATTATCATGAGATTGCAAGAAGATAAACACAGAAACATGGGCTAAAACAAAAAACTATCATCACCAGATAGATATTTCTTAATTTTGAGGGCTACCCGTCATTGATGGGACCTTCACTAATTGACAGACTTGTTTGGCATGGTTCATGCAACCATGCTTCCCAAGTGGTAGCTAATAATAACTTGGGTAACTACTAACACTATGTTTATTAGATTTTTTTTTTATATTTTTCCGATTCATCTTTATAAAATTAGTCTGTAAGATGAATAGTGCCTTTTTTTTTTATATGATTTAAAAAAAAAATCTTTTTATGTGATATTTGAACTTTTGCACTGATGTTGGTGTCATGGACATGACCACATACTTTGGTTGTTAACACAGTAGTGGGCAGGTTATAAATGATATATAATATAATTATTGACTACGATCGATGGACCAACGGCATCAAAATGCAAGCAAGTTGGCCAATCCCTAAAAATATCAAGAGACTCGGCTAGGGTACAAAACAAACAATGCAAACCACACACAATTGCGTGTTTGAACATTGCAATATATGCTTGGACCCCCATATACAATATACAATGAATTAACGGACACTTTAATTTCAACGTGACAATATTGTATATATTGTTTTCCCTAAAAAAAAAAATATTGTATATATTGCTACATGATCAATGGTGAGACTTTATGCGATGAATCGAGCACAGCTCAGAATGTAAATTCATTACGAAAAGATAAAATAATGTTCTACCCTGGACACATTCAATCTCAGTCCCATGTTCAAATATTCTTTTTTATTGATATTATTAAATAAACAAATGAACTATTGCTAGCAAGAAACTATTTTGACCAAAATGGATGCCGTGAGTGTGTTGGTGTGACCATTTTATCCATCTAAACAAAAATGAAATTGAACTTCTTTTCTTTGAATTATTTTTTTGACTCAAACTTCTTTTCTTTGATGTGAAAATTGATTTTTTGAATTCAAAATTGAATCATCGAGTTTATGGAAAAATTGACTCATTTTATCTCAATTATCTTGTATTAATAATTTTAGAATTGCACCTTAATTTTTTTCTGTTTAGGAGTATCTCACTTAATCGATCTTAACTCTCTTATTCCCTTCGATCTCAAATATATAAACAAAAAAGTTAAACCGTAATCAAATACAGCAGCTTTATTTATAAAAAAAATCTTATATTTATGACCGGAATAAAAAGTCACAACAATATTTGTATGAGCAATATTTTACTTATCGCCGACCACCACCCACACTATCATCATAACCAATAACCCTCTAATCATCATAGTCATCGACATAACTTTTTTTGCTTTCCCAAAAAAAAAAAAAAACGACCGACCATGTCCAGAGAACCATCACCATTGGCTATATTTTTCCCACGTTTTATCACTCATCGACATCATAAGATATCACGAGAATCTTGTGATCACCGCAACTATTAACACCCTCTAATATTTTTGTCTAAAAAACAAAGCACCCTCTAATATTCTAATTAATTCCAGGATTATGATAATATTCTTAAAAAATAAAATAAAACAATTCTAGCATTATTTAATTATATATCTATATCATCAAAATAAAAATCAGGCATGTGATTGATGTAAATAAATAAAATATGGTAAGTTGCATTGGGCAAGAATATTAAACAACTAACCTGCAAAGAGGAACATTGCAGGAATCATCAGTTTGTTGGCAAACATATGAATGCAATCTAAACAGCTGCCACATACGTTTGCACCTCCAGCACCCTCCCTTCACCCTCTTCTGGCATGTTGCAAAATGACGAATCAGAAGCTGAAGCCCTTGACACGTGGAGAATTTGCTACACGGTTTCTTTTCTTTATCAACCTCCACATGGTAAGGTCCAACGTCGGTGCACCCTTCCGTACATATATGCTCCAAACACTCCATCGCCTCCGAAAGTTCCGCATACAACCCTTGCTCCTCCCTGTGCTTCCTCGATTTCTCTCTCCTCTATAACACAATAATAATCCTCTCTTAGATAAATAAATAAGTTTTAAGACGAATCGAAACGACAACAGCTGAATCTCCGCATAAAGATAAAGATATATTTGATCAGATGTCTCGGTGCTACAGATATGTCGTTGATCAGTTAAAACATTAGACGTACCGTTTCGCTTTCGTCCATGAAGCGGAGGATATCAAGTTCAAGCACAGGATCATGTTTGGTGAGGAACTTCCATCCTTCAGTTTTCTGAACCGCGTTGAAGTTATTGGTGAGTAGCTTCATACAACGGAGACGGAGATCCGGTGCATCGCAGAGCCTGGCGAGTTGGAGTACATCCACCACGTTTTCAGATGTTAACCGTTGAACAAGACCTTTGATGCATTTCTGTTTCAGTTGCGGCACATTGTACACGTGAGATAGTGCCAACAGGTGTATTCCGTATTTGTCCATCTCATCCTCCGTGCAACTGTAAAAAACCAAGGACATCTTTGTCATTTGTCATTCACAGCGCGGTTAAATTATAATTATACAAGTACTACTACAAACCTGGATGAGTAGAGGTAGCCGATGAAAGTGGTTACGGCGGTGGAAGGAACGCCGTGAATTTGGATTATTCTTTCGGAGCTGCGGTGTTTACGCGGTTGATCAATAATGTTCTCGAAAACAGGAGATACCGAGGCCTGTTAATTATTGATTTACAATAAGAAAGATTAATAATCGTTAGGTCCTTGGATCGGATACCGAGTTAAAAAAAACAATGAATTGGAGACAAACTAACCAGGATGCTTGTGTGGGCTGGAATGCGTGTGCCATCAGAAGTGTGAATAAAGACATCGTATTCGGGTAAGACCTCCATTGGTGTAGTTTGGGTATTCATTTCCATGTGTTGTGAGGTTTTGTGTTTTTTAAGAGTTAATGGTTTTGGGTAGGAAATGGGAATGATGATTCTGAGATCCAAGGGGTGGTCTTATTTAAGGAATTGGTAAAAGATCTGAGGCAGGTCGGGACCAAACGCGGAAAGTTCTTAATCTTTATTAACACGCGCTATCATTCTTTCCCCTTAGTCAGCAAAGACAAAGGACTTTTTTACCTCACTACTTAACTATACCACGAGAAAAACGATCACGTTTCGCTTAGTCGGTCAGAGGTAATCTTTTTAACAAGATGAAATGATTTAGATTTATATTTCGTTTTTTAAAATATAAAACAAAAATTTAAGTTGCTGTAAAAAAACCATGATGTTTTTTATCTCAACCGTTAATTATTAATCGTGTAGTTTAAATTAACTTAATCATTTAAACAATCTCGACCACACGATTTGGATCAGATGATCCTGAACTATTAAATCGTCATGATGCAACAATTGGTGGATCATCGAAGTAAGTCAACGTTAATGACCCTGAATTAAGGATGACAATTGTACTCAAGCCGAATAAACATATGCAAAAAAATGTATACAATGGACACATAAATACCCGCATTGTTGGGGTGACCACTCTAGTACCCACCCTACCCGTTACTCTGCATATTATATATACTATAACTGTAGTTTTGTAATACTAAAATTAGTTAATTAACCTTAAGTCTTTGATATTTAATGCCGTATGTATTTTTTTTTTTTTTTTTTTTTTTTTTTTTTTTTTTTTTTTTTTAAATATTTTTTTTTTTTTTTTTTTTTTTTTTTTTTTTTTTTTTATGCTAGATTCGGTTAATTTTAGTTATGTTGGACCAAATG
>Ga0228710_1000253_pt1 | contig 57819 bp, 33 predicted proteins | sample MedpolnodulmetaG_FD_177995 | JGI IMG/M metagenome (GOLD analysis project Ga0228710, IMG submission 177995) | Root nodule microbial communities from Medicago polymorpha collected in Santa Monica, California, United States - pink nodules | ecosystem: Host-associated > Plants > Roots > Nodule... | reverse complement strand
TCTAACATAATCATGCAAACACTAAAACTAAAAAAATCTAACATAATCATGCAAACATCTAAACATCATAACAATTAAGCACTATAAGTCATTTACATGTAACATTCTATAATTTCTTGCAAAAAAAATCAAAATTTTAACAAAACACTAAACCTAAAAAATACTAGTTTAAGTGAAAAAATCTATCATACCAACATAATTTAAGTGAAAACTTACTTGTTCTTGTTGTTGTAGTGTTGTTTGATTTGAAGTTGAAGGAATTTCGGATTGGAGTAATTTGAAAGAGATTTGATTGGAAATGAGGCTCTGCCTGGGCATATAACATCATGTAGCGTGAGTTAATTCACGCAGCGTGACTTAACTCACGCAGCGCAAGTTAACTCGCGTCGGGGCAATATGAACATTTCACTTGGGGATGAGCAAAATCGTTTGGATAAATAGCAGTACTCTTCACCCTAATATCTAATATAAGCTTAATCACTCCAATCCATGGCCTCTAAAAAAAAGTTCGAAATAAACCACACCGGTAATTTTATACCATTTAAACAATCCTCAGACTTCCAAAACCACAGTTGCGCTACCTCGCAGGAGGGGGGGATTCAAATGCGTTATCCCCCTTTATATGTTTCTCCTTCAATAGCATGAAAGTAATTTAGAATCGTTTCCTACGGTTGTTTTCGGTGATGTTTAAACACCGGCAAAATGGGTGGGCGGGTGGTGGCCAACGAGAGGGTTAGCAAGGTTATTGGTGTTTGCGTGGTGTGATGGAGATGGCTACTTGCGTGATGGTTGGGGGTTTTGTGGGAGGTGTGGTTTTTGCGTGTTGGTATGGATGTGGTAGGCGTGGATAATCTAGTTTCGGATTTTGTGGCAGCTTGTGATGATATTTGAGGGTTTTGGTACAACTTTTGTTTATGTTGTTGTGCGGAGGGTTGTCTTTGATTTTGGTGTTAGCTTTATTTTTGGTGTCCTTAATGTTAGGTGGTGTTTTCTGAGGGGTCTTTAGATTTTGTCTTTGATGCACGGATGTATGTGTTTACATTTCGGTGTTCCTCATCTATCATTTGTATTTGTATTTTGCCAATTTATGACTCCTACCCTAGCACTCCTTGTGCTAGTTAGGATTCATTGTGATTTTAATAAATTCCATTTTTGCTTCTTAAAAAAAACTTTAGAAAGAGAAGACTACTAAAATTCGAGTGAGAAGGCTGAGAATCAGAAATTAGAATTTCAAGAAAGAAGGGAATTTGAAAATTACAGTTGTATCGACTACTTTGATTGCTTTTAACAAAAAAAAAAATGGTTTTATTATCCAAATAAAATGATGCAAGGTACTATTACTAATGTACTCATTCAAAAAGTGTAATTTGTGTATTGTAGCATTTCTATTAAACAGTACTTGATCCAATTTTAAAAATAAGTAATGTCCGTGTTAGCTGTTGATTTATACACCATGGGTTGATTTTATTAGCTTGTCTCTAGTTCATGTTGGTTCGTCCAATGCTTGCAGATTTCTACGCATTAATTTCTTTTGCAATCTACTTGAAGCTTTTTCTGGATTGTGCATATGATGATAATTTTCTTGGGTTGTATTTTGGGTTCGTCATTGGATTTACGTCCAGTTTTTTTATAGCACTTTTTGTTAATCTTTCTCGTATCATCCTGCTAGGGTTGTTTTTCTTTTCCTTGGTCAGGTTTATCATTTATGTCCCCCTAACTTGGTATTTTATTTTTTTTTGTCAAGTAGTTTAGTGGTTAGAATTCACATTTTTTTAAGGTGAATAAATGAGGTGTTCGGGGTTCGAACACCGGCCCCTGCATATAATAATGCATGTCTCTACTAACTGAGTTATGCTCACGGGACTGGTACTTCCTTTTTCTATTTAACATATTTTACTTACTTTAAAAAAATAAGAATTAAACTAATTAATTCATTCAAATTAAAAATAGTACATTCGCAGTAATTAAAGAATTTGGTTAAGTGCAATTAATTTACTAGATTTCAATATTTCATGCAAACAATAAATCAAATTTACTAGATTGTCCCTTTAATATATTTAGTGAAAAAAGACATTCAACTACACACATATATTTTTGAATTAAAGGAATTAGGGAGCTTCTACGGTGTAGTCAGGAAACTGACTTTTTTGAAAAAGTTAATTTTGATTTTAATGTTTGATTCATTTTTAAATTGCTGATTACTGATTAATGATCAATAGTAATTCATCTAGTAATGCTTACAACACCTTGGACTTACAAGTACTATTTTATAGTTGGCATCTTTAACATGCAAACAAATTTGATGGTATTATATGATAGTCTTAAGTGTTACACTTTGTGGGCTGTTACACTTAAAACAAGGTAGAATAAAATTAGATTAAGTGTAGTGTTGTTAATCTAATGAATTGGTGATACTATAAGACTGAATTTTTGATGTCACTGTACAAACAGTGGGGTGTTACTCACTACACTTTTGATATTATAATGTTGACTTCATCAAAAAAGTCATTTTCACGACTTCACCATAGAATTTTCCATTATATATAGAGATTATATCATCAAATCAAATAGCTCAAAAGTAGTTAACTTTTACTTATCATAATGACCAAAATTTGATTAACATTTTCTTTTTGCTTTTCCTAATTCCTTTGACTTCATCAAAAAACAATGATGCAAGTAAAAAGATGTTTTTGGTAATCATGTTACAAAGTATCAACATATTTAATGGAAGTCAAAGGTTAACCTCACCAGAAAGTGATGATGAGGAGAGGTAGAGTGAACATGCATGAAGAAGACATATTGATGGCTACCTCAATTTTGTATCCCCACAATTGATGCGCATGCTTAACCTCATTTCCCTATCAAACAAACAGAACAAAAAATAAAACAAAATTGGCACTATTTCTTTATATCTCCTTTCTTTTTCATTGTCACAATTCCATTCCAAATTCCATAATCATTAAAATGGAAAACGAAATTTATTTATTCATCTAATATCAATTTCTCCATACGACATATTAGCATCATCAGAAATTACAAAAGAATGCATCATATGTGTGTTTTTTGTTTTGTTTGTGACAATTACATGTCAGTTTTATTCCTTAGGTCGTGAAATTCTATCCTCCCAACAAATAAACTTGAATATCAATCTAAAACTCTAGTTAAATATTTAATGTTGAAAGGTTTAAAGTTACAAGTTTTAGTTTGCTATACAAAAACGAGTAATAGTGAATAAACGAAGTAAAAATATAAGGGAAAAAAACACAAAATCGTAAAAATGCAAAAAAAAAAATAAAATAGTAAAAGAAAATGGTATTGAAAGTAAAGTTAAGTTTCATACATCATTCGATCAATAATGAGTAAGATATTTTATTCTATGTGGATGGATGTGTAATTTAATATGTTAAATGAACTCTTTTGCAGAGATTTGATTCTATACTATTTATAGAAAGAAAAAAAATTAAACTCAAGACAAAAAAAAAAATGAAACTAACTTATATGATACATGAATGTCAAACATCTTCTAACTAACTTGACAAACTTCTCCTCCAAGTTTCTTCTAGCATTTTCAATTTGGAACGTTGAAGGTCTCAAGTCTAAGTGCTTCTTTAAAAGTTCTTCTACTTAAACTTTTGGTACGACACTTATTTTGAAAAGTTAGATACTTTGAATCTTCGAATTTCTTCAAGAACACTTATCTTTGAGTTCCTCTATACTGATCTTCAGAAAAGGTCTTCGAATTCTTGTACCGGTGGTAGAGGAAGCTTGCTTCAAATGATGAATTTTGAGGAGATCGTTATACTTCTCAAACTCTTTAATAATGACTTTGTAACTTTAGAAAATATATGAATTTTAAGCACTCTTTAATCCAGTTTTAAAAATTTGTTCGCAATATTGTTTTTATCTTCTATTGTTCCATTGTTAACGTAGGAGTTCAAAACTATTCATAAAAACTTGATTTTATTAAAGCTAATGGACTAAAGTATTATGTTTTGTAACTTTTAACAAGGTAATATGCTACTATATATAGACAAAGACAATAATGAAACTGTTGGTGCAAGCTTGATGCTTACACTCAATGATGAGAGAAAAGAGAGTTCAGAACGTTCTGTCATGTATTGAGAATAGAGAGGATGAAGAGAGTTTTGTTTATGGTGCATTGTAAAACTATGAACTGTATTGCATAGTGATAGTGATTATGATACAGGAAATGAGTTATATCAATTGAGTACTTATTATAGGCTAAGTGGAGTTACTTGCACTACAAGCCACTAACTAGTTGGATTTATTCACAACAGAAACATGCTTGTGAAGAACATGTAGTACATCAATCCATCATCAATGGACCAAATAGGATTTTACTTCTATACAATATTATTAGTATCACATAAATTTTCCAAACACGACCAAACCAATAAAATATTAAACACACATTTATATCATTATTTGAGGCAATCCTAGTTTCATACAGATACATTACTAAATTTTTTAAAATCACATATCTAGATTTCTAGTTAACAGCCCTACAATTTTTCCTTATTTGACCCTGCTGTCCTGTAAGAACACCAATGCGACCCATTTTCTCAACAGAAACCGCAAAGTCTCTGAAAAACAGAATAGGCCACTTGCTATAATTGGTAACCAATGCAGAAGTTGTATTGTCACCCAAAAGAGCTTGGTCTGATTGTAGTAGCCCAGAATTGCTCAAAACATTTTTGTAATATGTGTTGTCAAATGTGTTTGTAGTGACAGGATCCAATGGAGCCAAATTGGAGTCGGAATCAGCTTGATTTGGACATACTTTTTGTAAATTTTGTAGAAGTGATGAATCAAGCGATGGATCCGATTTACCAGAGCCACCAAAGTTGAATAGCCTTGGCTTGAATGTAAAGCATTGCGCAAAGCCAAAGGTGTGTGCACCTGCATATATTGAGTACTTAGTCAATACACATGAAATTGGTCTCTTCACTAACTTTATAATACATATAAGAAAGGACCTTATGATCATTAGAGTTAGAAATATGTTTGCCATGAAAATGAGGATAAAATAATTCGAATAGATCAACTCTAATGAATCATAAATGTTATACATGTTATAAATATTTTCGTACAAATAATTGCAAGGGAAGCAAACCTGAGAGCACTGCGACATCTTTCTTTTCAAGACCTTTGGAAATGAACTTGGCAGTAATGTTTTCAAGAGGTTCAAAGGGTGATGGTAAGTTATTTGCATCGCTCTCACTCGCGGTTGTTCCATCTCTACGACCAAGAGGTACAGCCCAAAATGGACCTTTACTCTGAAATAATTAAAGAAGTTGTGATTAATAATATGTTTGAAGCATGCATGCAATACTCAAGAGGTAATTGCTCATGCATGATAAATCTGTTTTTCATGTTCCCCCAAAACATTATCATATGGTAAATTTGTAACTTAGTCTCCAAATAATTAAACTGTGAGTTCTTACTAGATATACAGCATCTCTGGCTGCAAGGGTAAGTATATCAGCACATGAGACTGTGGATGGACAAGCATTCTCTAAATCAGACTTTATTTTATCAATTACATCAAATCCTCTTAATGAATTTTTATTAGGAAGTGCATTTTTCTCCCCTTTTAGTGTGTCTGTATCATCCAGTAGCACAGATCCATCACATCCCTATGTAACACAGAAAAATGAAATAAGAAACACATAGTTGATTGATAAAAAAATTTGAGTAAATAAATAGCAAAAATAAAAGATAAACAGCAATTGAGAGAGCTTAATTACATTGACAAAACAATCATGGAAATGAAGGCGCAAGAGAGAAGCAGCAATCCTTGAATCATTGGCTATAGCTGACAAGATATTGTCTTTAACAATTTTGTTCAGATTTGGGCAAGTTCTGTTATAGAAATTGTAATATAGTTGAGAGCACACAAGTGGAATAAGAAACACAAGACAAAACATGAAAATAAAAACATGTTTGTTAGAGACACACTCCATGAGTTGAAACTATGTTGACAACAAGGGGAAGTTAAATTTTGTTGAGTTGACAAATTTTATTAGAACTTTGTGTGACAATAAGTTGTAAGCTGAAACAATTTATAGAAGAAAAAAATAGCACTTGTTAATTGTTAACATTGTTTTTATAGAGTGGTAGAGCCACTATAATTGTCCTTATCTCTTGAGTATGGTAAAAGTCCAAAATTTCTGCTCTAAGTGGCAAAGATGATGCATGAGAATATTAAAATTAGTCTCATAGTGCATATACACATGATGTATAAGGAAGCTTGATTGAAAGAGTATTGTTTTATTTTCTCCTAGTTGTCCATGCACTTCTAAGATACTAAGAAACATGCATTGTTAGGATTAGCTAGGAGAAGAATATTTCAAAGCAAAAATTATAGATATATACCCGAAGTGCTTCATGTTTCATGTTTGACTGTGTTATATTCTGTGAATATGTTATGTGGTGGAACATGAGTGTACTGTCATGATATAAAAGTTACCAAAACAAAACTAGGGAGATTAGATAATAATAAACTATTAACCTAGCATTTTGTGGGAAACTACATGATCAACTTTCTGCTATATATAAACTTGTGGACAGCCCTCGTGTTAAGCTCAATTGGTAGAGACAATGCATAATATATGCAAGGTTTGGGTTTCAATCTCAGACACCACCAAAAAAATAATAAAACTTGTGGACAACAAATTAATTGAAATAAATTGATTTTAATTTGTGATTGGTTCAAGTAATTGTTAAGTATTGAGTCTTTGATTTAGGTCGATTCAATCGGGAAGTATCTAAATTCGAACAATCCATAATTCCTTAGTTTTTGACCGAACTCTAAATTAAGGAAAGGTTTTTTTTTTCTTCTAAAAACCGAAAGACCAAATAAGTTGACTTTTCAAGAGAAATAACATTGAGATTTTATATGAACTAATACTAATGGTAATGTGACATTAACTATTACTCACCCAAAGTGATTGATATTTTTCTTTATCTCCCCACCATTTTGTATAATGTGATCCGGTACTTATCAAAACATAAGATCAATGGTTTTATATGTATTTTTCTTCTAAGAAGAGTTTCGTACGACTCTACTAGACCTGCATTTTATACACTAACATGCTTCGCTTCTACTTAAGCGCAAGTCTTTTGTTTCAAAACTTTATCTTCCTATCTCAAACTTTTCATCTATCTCTTCTCTCGATTATCCAATTAAAAAAATAGTATTCCTCCGGTTTTATTTATAAATGATTGACTTTTTAGATTTATTGAATAATTAATGTATCTGGTCTAAAATATAGACTAAATACATCAATTATTCAATATGAATCTAAAAAATCAATTATTTTTTATAAATGGGACCGGGAGGTATTATTTTCTACAAAAGCATGCATCATATAACAACCTTTTTAAATTAAGCATGTCCAAAATCAAGATAAAAATTTCCAGCTATAGAAAATTCTTTTATATTATCACTCATAGTTTTATACTAGCTGCGTGGATTGTGATATCCTCATAGAAAATTTTATTGCTCGAATTAATAGGTGGAAATATGCCAAGTCGATCGATGGAGATTTATAACCCGGTCTACATTAGACTCAAGTCATACCAGACTTGTTTGTTATAATAGATAAAGCTTAGATTTTTGAAAAGTCTATTTAGTTAAAAAGGTTAGACCATGGATTGTTAAAAAGTTTTTTAAGCATATATGACTAGCCTATTTAAGTAAACATAAATAATATTTTTATTTCATTTCATTAGATTTTGTCCTTTAGATTACATTATAAATTTGCTAATGTTTTGAGTAATTTATATTTATCGGCCTACAATAACTTTCTCATATTTAAATACATTAATATAAACTACAATTAAAGTATGATATCATATATAGGTCACATTTTCTAAAATGTCATGTTAAATATCAAAATGGAGTTTAATCTTATTGATTTATTAGCGTGTTAGTCTATTTAAATTTAAAATTTAAACATAACCCATATACTTATTAGCAAATACTAACCTGTTCACTAACTTGTTGACCACGTTTATACAATGGTTCAGTTACATGAAACAAAAAGTAAGGTTATAACTCAATTGGTGGGACAATGCATTATTATATGCAGGGGCCGGGGTTTGAACCCCAGACACCCTACTTATTCACCTTATAAAGTGAATTCTAGCCACTAGGCTACCTGAAAAAAAAAAAAAAAACCAAAATTCTGAACTATCGAACCATGTCCATTTAACTTTCATGTTCGGTTCTGTTCTGTTTTTCTTCATTCGGGAATGCTTGTTTATATTTATCCCCATTTGATCAATTGTTAAAACTCAAATATATGACTTGACCAAAAAAGAAAAACAAAATCTCAAATATATTGGTTTGGTCATTACAATCAAAATATTTGTAGTGAATAATGATTACTCTAAATTCTCTTTTGGTTTGGTCCTCGTGATATTTTAACATAAAATTCAAATATGAAATATCAAAACGACCACTCCAAATCTTCTTTTAATTTGGTCATAATGATATTTAAATTGAAAATATAATCAACATGAGTAGTGAAGGTGTCAAAATCCACATTTCTATATTCGGTTACATGTTGTGAGTTTATATTCTATTGAAGTCAGTGGCGTTGCCAGGACCCAGAGTCAGAGGGTTCAGACTCTTAATTTTTTTTTGTCAAGCAATCTAGTGGCTGGTGTTCACACATTTTAAGTATGGAGAAGTGAGGTTGAGGGTTTGAATCCGACACCTACATAATATTTTTCTTGCAGCTACCAACGTAACTATTCTTACAAGACTAGACTTTTAAATTTTTAATTAATAATTATAATATATTCCTCATGTATAAACGAACACCTATAACGGACACAATGTTAAATGTATACAACCAAAATCCAAGATTGATCCTGAGATTTTTGGTGCTCTGATCAATTTATAAATTTTCAATCATCATTTTCTGTCTCTACTTTTAAGTAAACTTATATGTAGATTTCATATTTTATTAATAAAATTTTGCAGAAAAATTATATTATTATAGAAATCTCTCCCAAATTTTTTTTTAGAATATTTAAAAAAAAAATGTTTAACCCTAATTATTAAAAGACACAAGTCAATGTAAAAGAAAAATGTTAGTCTAAAAGTAAAAATTGAGTCGAAAGCCTAGTATTCATGTGTTTGCTAGATACTATAAATAAATAAATAAAAACTGTAGTTTATCACTTATCGGTACAATTTGCAAGATAGTGAACCAAGAAAAGTAAAAAGGTCCAAAGTCCAAACACTAGTGAGAGAATGTGGTACAAACTGCCATGATAAGAAAGAAGAAGTGCAACATAATTATAAGAGTTGGTCAGGAGGTTCATTGTGAAAAAAACCAGGAGGTTCTTAGTAAAAAAATAATTAAAATTTTAGGTATAATTTCTAAATGTCGGGGGATTCAAGTGCATCCCCTCGGTGGTATGTGCCTCCGCCACTGTTGAAGTTTATGGTTTTTATTTCTATATTCGGTTTTGTTTTTGGTTTTTACTTTTATTTTTTTAATTTATTTTTGTGTAATTTTTGGGGAATCCCAAACTAGTAAACTTGGTGATCTTTTGACCGAAAAGGATCAAGAGGTAAACAAATACTTCAAACCTTAGTTTTATATGATTATTTATGTTTTATTCTTTTAACACAAAATGCATGCATTTCCAATACTAAAATGTTTATCGGTCCAATATGAGTTCCACTTGGATTAAGTGACTCAGATGTGACAAATCCAAACACACATAACATATGTATATCATCATTTGAGGCAGGCACGGTTTCGTACAATTATAGTACTCAACTTTTTAAAATCAAAGGAAGAGAAAATACAAATGCAGATCATATATCTAGTTAACAGCCCTACAATTTTTCCTTATTTGACCTTGTTGTCCCGTAAGAACACCAATGCGACCCATTTTCTCAACAGAAACCGCAAAATCTCTGAAAAACAGAATAGGCCACTTGCTATAATAGTTAACCAATGAAGCAGTTGTGCTGTCACCTAATAGAGCTTGGTCTGATTGAAGTAGTCCTGAATTGCTCAAAACATTTTTGTAATATCTGTTATCAAATGTGTTGCTTGTGACAGGATCCAATGGAGCTAAATTGGTGTCGGAATCAGCTTGATTTGGACATACTTTTTGTAAGTTTTGTAGAAGTGACGAATCAAGTGATGGATCAGATTTACCGGAGCCACCAAAGTCGAATAGCCTTGGCTTGAATGTAAAGCATTGAGCAAAGCCAAAGGTGTGTGCACCTGTATATAGTCAATACACGTGTGAAATTGGTCTCTCGACTAACTAGTACTCCGTTCGGTCTCATATGTAAAAATTCTTTTTTTCAGATTCAATGAAATATTAAGGATTTAAGGCATGTCTTTTTACTACTAGACCAAACCTTTGGAGTTAAGGATTTAAACATCAATAGAGTAATATTTTGATGATCTTATCAAATAAAATCATTTGAGACATATATTTGCTATTCATTTTTTTCTTCTATTAGGGCAACTCTAACGGGTTTTATATGTTATTCATGTTATGTAACAAACATTTTCATACAAATAATTGTGAAGGAAGTAAACCTGAGAGCACTGCTACATCTTTCTTTTCAAGACCTTTGGAAATGAACTTAGCAGTAATATTTTCTAGAGGTTCAAAGGGTGATGGCAAGTTATTTGCCTCGCTCTCACTCGCGGCTGTGCCATCTCTACGACCAAGAGGTACAGCCCAAAATGGCCCTCTACTCTGGAAAAAAAATACAAAAATTTTAAGTAATAATATGTAGGAAACATGCAATAATTAAAATGTTGTTGCTCATGCATGATATATTGAATCAGCTTCTTCAAACTTTTTCAAATAGTTATAAAGTAGTGAGTTCTTACTAGATATACAGCATCTCTGGCTGCAAGAGTAAGTATATCAGCACATGACACTGTGTTAGGACAAGCATACTCTAAATCAGACTTTATTTTGTCAATAATATCAAATCCTCTTAATGAATTTTTATTAGGAAGTGCATTTTTCTCCCCTTTTAATGTGTCTGTATCATCCAGTAGCACAGATCCATCACATCCCTATGTAACACAAATGAGATAAGAAGTTAACACATAATATTATTAAAGAATAATTTTAACGATCTAACGGTATTTAATTACATTGACAAAACAATCATGGAAATGAAGGCGCAAGAGAGAAGCAGCAATCCTTGAGTCATTAGCTATAGTTGACAAGATATTATTTTTAACAATTCTGTTCAGGTTTGGACAAGTTCTAATGTAGAAGTTGTAATAGAGTTGAGAGCACACATTTGGAGTAAGAAACACAAGACAAAACATGAAAACAAAAACATGTTTGTTAGAGACACACTTCATGAGTTGAAACTATGATGACAACAAAGGGAAGTTAAAATTTGTTGAGTTTAACAAACATAATTAGGATTGTGTGACAATAAGCTGTAAGCTGAAATAATTTATAGAAAGAAAAAAAACACTTGTTAGTTGTTACAATAGTTTTTATTGAGAGTGGCAGAGCCACTATAATTGTCCTTAGTAAAAGTCCAAAATTTCTGCTATAGTCCCACCTCGTGAAGTTAAACAATTGCTCTAAGTGGCAAGATGATGCAGTATATGAGAATATTAAAAACAGTATAGTGCATAGTTTGGTTTTATGATTTTGTGTGGCAGTTAAGAATTTTCTTTAATCTTGATGATATTTCATTGTTTGGATTCTATGATTGGTATTTTCCTTTATCTTCCCACCGTTGTGTGAAGGGACTGAGTCTTAAAACATAACTTTAGTGGTATTGTATGAATTTTTTAGTTCTAAGCTAAGATTTGTATAACACTTACTAAACCTGCATTTTATATACTATGTTTTACTTCTACTTAACCGAATATCTTGTGTTTCAACTTTCAAAAGTCATGAAGTATGACTATTATTCCTCTTTAGTCTCTAATGGGCGGTTCTATGGCTCGGTGACCCCGGGCACTCGCCCGGGCTCCTGCCCAATTTTTTTGCAATTTCTTATGTAAAACCTCTATAAATGTGTTGCAATTTTTTTTTGCCCGGATTTTACAATAATCATGGCTCCACCACTAAGCTATAAGAAAATAATATGTAATCCTTAAACTTTGTGAAACCCGCTAAGGTGAAATTCTACGATAGACACATATACAAATTCAAATCACTTATGTACACACACAACAATAAACATTAACCAATGTTTTCAATAATAATAACAATAAATTAATTTTTTTTTCTTTTTTTACATATTTCTATTTGTATGTGTGTCTAAACCAATTATATTTGTGATTGTGACCACACAATAATTGCTTTCCGTTATCCTATAAACTTTATGAAACATGTCTCTTTAATCACTAGTATCTTTTTTCAATATGTGGCAATGATGATTAATTTGACAAATTTCATATAGTTTAAGGGTTAACTTGACCAGCTTCATATATAGTTTAACAACTACCAGTTATTTTTATATGATTTGGGAATTGAGTAGCAAAGAAGTTCTTCATTATTGATCTCCACATTATCAATGGTTAAGATTTACCATTAATCTTGATCATTAATAATATTAAGACCATAGCTCAAGATCTTCACATTATTTTCTCAAAAAGAAAAAATTCAACAGAGAGAATCCATTTCTGCCTATTACACTCTTTTTTTTCTTCTCCAACACCTTTCAAAGAACCTCTCTCGATGCTTTCTCATATGGTTTTTGTTATGGTACAAATTAGGTAAGATCACATGGACGAAAAAAAGAATCTCTCTAGAGTTTAATCACATGGACGAAAAAAAAATTCTCTCTAGAGTTTAACATTATTGCGTATTTTAGACAATTGGACAACGTGACATAAACTACCCTAATCCCCTCAAAAAAACAAAAAAAAAAACTACCCTAATCTAATGTTCCAAATGGACGATATGATATAAACTAAAGACATAATTATACTCAAAGCCACTGAAAGTAATCTATCTTGATCTTTGATTTCCTACTTGGACTCCAATGAAGAATAGTGGGGTTTATATGTATGGGTGTCCCTTTAATTAAATTGAATCTCAATATATCCCACGTTCTGCACATTAAAAATTAAAAATTAGGTTAGAGAAAAATAAAGAACTTTTCTTTTAGAGGAAAAATAAAGAATGCTTACATACCCTCTATTTTTGGATACACTAAAAATAGGTTTAATACTGCTTTTGATCCCTGTAATATTAGCGAATTCTGGTTTTAGTCCTTGTTAAAAAAAAATAGATTCCATCATTATCATTTGAGATTCTTCCACTTTTGCGTGGGAGTGGAGGCGGAGGTTGTTTGCGTGGGAAGATGAGCAGTTGGGGGAACTATGTTTATTACTTCAAACTGTGATTTTAAAGGTTGACAAGGACGACAGATGGCTATGGAATCTAGAAAAATCAAATGCTTTCTCTGTTCGTAGTGCTTACAATTTTCAGACTGCCCAGGTCATTGTTGACGCTCCGGTGGATGTGAAGCTGCTTTGGCATAAGGATATCCCTCTGAAGGTTGTGGTTTTTGCTCCGTTTCGGAATAGATTGCCAACAAAAGATAACTTGATTCTGCGTGGAGTTATAACTAATGATTCTTGTCTCTGTGTTACTGGATGTGGCTCTCCAAAAACCGTCAATCGTTTATTTTTACATTGCTCGTTTTTTGGGTTGGTTTGGAATTGTCTTCTTCGATAGGTTGTCATGTTCTATGCTTCAGATCATTTTAATCAGTTCGATTTTGGTGGTGGCGGACCTCAGGTGCGACAATCAGTATTGAACGTCATTTGGTTTGCTAATGTGTGGGAAATATGGAAAGAAAGAAATAACAGGATTTTCAACGGTAAAGAATGCTCGATTATGCGATTAGTGGACAAAATTAAGTTACTTTCCTTCTCGTGGTTGAAGGAGAAATTTGTTCAGTTTTCCTTCAATTACCATGGATGGTGCTTAGTCCCCTCGCAATGTTGGGCTACAAGTAGTTGTTATTTCTTTCGTTTCTTTTTTCCTTTTTGTTGTTTTTTCTTTTCTCGATTTGTAAATATTGTTCAGACTTTTCTGTTTTTCATGGGCACACCCTGTGCTAGGAAGGACATTTTAATTTGGTAATATATTCCATTTTAGTCTCTTCAAAAAATAAGTTAGCATAACCCTTTTGTATAAGCAAAAGTTTTGGTGAGGGACAGTGTTTTAGTAGTATTCAGTAAAGAAGAGACACATTCTCTCATTCCAAAGATGCACCATGCATGGATCACCTTACTTCCAAAGTCTTTTTACAATAAGAAACTTCTCATGAATTAGGTCTAACATGACATGTTTTTGCCGAGAACATATATACAACCACTAATCAGAGGCATGTCTAATGTTTTTTGGTCAATGACTTAAAACGAGTTAAATTTTTTACAGAACTGTTTAGGTGATAGTTGTAGGAAAAATAACGAGGTACGTAGCTTTGTTATCTTTCTAGAATTTGTACAAATTATGCATCGATATTGATCAAATCAAATGCATGGACACACTTTTTGTCCAAAAAAATAAATAAATGCATGGACACATTTTTCATCCATTAGAAATACAACACATGAATAATGTTTCTCAAAAATAAAAACAAAAACAAAAAATCAACTAGATCGGGTGACACCAAGGGAAAAGACATATCGTACAATTATAACTTTCATTTCTCTCAACATAATTTTTATTCTTATTTCATCTATTTTATTAAGTGGAATTTTTAGGTTGTTGAATTGATAATGAATGATTGTGTGTGTGTGATAGTTGTTTGGCCTCCAACCTAAACAAAGCGGAGCGGTGACGAAATCAAACTTATGGGATATATGCGATGAAAAATCAAACCATTAGGATATACGTTGTTTTCTTGTCTCATGATGATATCTTTGTCTACGTATAAGATGGATGAATCAATTAAATTGAGGGTTGGGTTCCTTCTAATTTGGACCACTAAAAAATTTCATATAAGTGCATTAAATTAACAACTTAAAGACTTATTACTTAAAAAAAAACATTAAAAAACTAATCCAGTATTTTTGTTAGACTTAAAGATCAAAAAAAGTATTTATTCTATTTAATATAACAAAATAATTTTTATTGTTCAGTTTAACATAAAGTGAAATATAAAAATATGTAATGTTATATTACCCTTGAGTCCTTCCTCTCTGTTGCTATGTTAGCGGCACTATTACAGGCAGGGGCGGACCCACCATAAGGTATAGCGTGGTTGTAGCACACCAGATTATTATCCATTTTTATTAGACTTAAATAATGCATTATATATTATATACAATATATGTTGTATTGTTGTATTTTGTTTCATGTATTCTTATTTGGCCTAACGGTAAAGAGTGCTTTTACTATCACCGCGTCGTGGATTCAACACTCTGTGTGTTACAGGTTCTCTTTACTTTTTCAAGACTAGTCTTAAATTAAATGAATCACACATGTGATGAGAGATGGCGATGGAGAGGCAGCGTAACAAAAAGACGGTAAGGCAGTGAGATAGCGAGGTGGTGACGGTGAGATGGAATGATGCAGGCGGCGAGAGGGAGAGGCGATTGGGTTACAACGAGGGTTGGGATCTAGAGCTTTGAAATCTTTAATTAACACGTGTTGGATATCTGTTAAAGGAACTAGAAATAAATGAAGACCGGATCATACATAGATTGAATAATGGTAGAAGATGAAATAAAAAGGTGTCGCACAGGAATAACATTAAGAATATGAGAGCAGTACAATGAAACATAGGTGCCACATAAGCAAGAAAAATGACTGACTTGGAACAAATAGGATTACTTAACAAAAACAAAATAATGAGATGTCAATAAAATAGTTTGAAGGTGTGATTTAAAAAACTTAATAGATTTAGGCATCAGATAGCAAATAACTCTAGTCTAGTCTAATATAGTCCAACATCACCGTAAAAACTGGATTTTAACACTTGTGTGATTTAACTCACGCTGCATTACTTAAGTAGCGCACGGGTAAATTGGTAATTTCAGCTGGACGCGAATGTTTTGTACTGGATGAAGAGCAGAAATCTAAAAATTGTGTCCTTGATCACCAACTACAAAAATTTGTTGTTTATTCAAGTTTCGCTACACTATAGTGTTATTGCGCCCCTACAATTGCTACTTGACAACACTCTTAACATTCCCCTAATATAAAATAGCACACATACATGATGATTTTGGGGTTAAGATGGATACAAGTGGCGTTAGAAGGAAAAAAAATGGTTTTAAAGTAATATAATAGTGTTTTAATTAGGTATTTGAATATTATTACATATACATGTCATATTTATCTTTGACAATATTGAAGATGGTGATTAATGAGTGGGTTAAAGATCTTAAATTTGATTACATTATTTTCAAAAAAATTTAAGAGATAGATATATAGATGAAGGTAAAATACTAGCCTATATTTTTTAGTAATATGTGCAAATATATCGATGAAAGGAAAAAAAAGTGAAATATAAAAAAGAAAAGAAGACAAATAAGAGATCAAGTAAATGATTTATGTTTACGTTCAAAGTGGTAAGTGTAATAATTATAACAATTTGTCCGACAAAATAGAATATCATCAAGTTTTATACGATTATTTATAAATAAATAAAAAAAGAAGTTATTTGAGATCGATAATAAATACATAATACATGAATGTATAAAGGTGAGAATTTACAATCCTGTTGTATTTCTAATTAACAATATAATACTTATTATAACATTTTTTTTAAAAGGAAAATACTTATTATAACATGAATAGTGTGACTCTAAGATTCATACTTAATATATGAGGAATTGAGAACACTGGATTCAAAATTCTTGCATGTAGTTGGTTGGTGGTGTTCTTAGTGATTGATATGCATGTAGCTTTTTGAGGTGGTTTAGATAATTGAATATATGAATTCAAGAGTCATATTTAATACATGTGAATGAGTAAAAATCAATTGTGTATAATTTATCTAATATTCGATATTTAATTTTTTAAATTTAATGATTTATTATTGGGTTAATTATTCAAATTGTCCATGTAACACGTGCAAAGTCTAAAAAAAATCATGTAACAAAATACACATTTCTACCATTGTAATTTAACATTCTTTTTATTTTTGTCCTCCAGGAGCCTAGTCTCATAGAAGACGCTGGCGAGACAGTGAATCTTGTCACTGCCACGTTGTTTTGTCCCAACTATTTTATACATACGACATCCAACTCAAGAACCGGCTAATATGAAGGGTTAAATTCCATCGTCTACTTGTGGGAGTTTCATTCAAAACTAGAGCATAAATATGTACGGACTTAATCCACTGAAATTAGCATCAAGAGAAATCGAATATGATGTCTTGAGAGGAGCTCACGAGCACATTTTAAGTCTTAAACCAACCACTAAATTAACCTCATGTAATGGGTTCAAAATTTGCTCATTAACTTAACAGTGGAGGCGTGGAGGCGGAGGCGGAGGTTGTTCGTCTGGGAGGAGGAGTTGGTGGGGGAATTCATTTTACTGCTTGCTAATGTTACACTGCAGGTTAATAACGAAGACAGATGGCTTTGTACTTTGGAGAACTCAAATTCATTCACTGTTCGTAGCCTGTATAATTATCTTACTATTCAACCGCAGGTTGAGTTGCCAGTTGTTGTTTCTTCTATTTGGCACAAGGATGTGCCTCTCAAGGTGGTGGTGTTTGTTTGGCGTTTGTTTCGGGATAGATTGCCTACTAAAGACAATCTCCTCCGGCGAGGTGTTATTAACCATGATTCCAGGATGTGTGTGGCAGGATGTGACTTTGTCGAATCGTCTCCTCATTTATTTTTGCATTCTAATATTTTTGGTTATGTTTGGCACTTGATTTATAGTTGGATAGGTGTCTCAGTGACCAACCCATTTTATGTGCCTGATCATTTTCATCAGTTTAGCTATACTGGTGGGATCAGAAAGAAACGGCGCACAATTTTACAGGTTATATGATATGCAACTGTCTGGGAAATCTGGAAGGAAAGAAACAACAGGTTGTTTAAAGGCAAAGAAAGCCCCGTTTTTCAGGTGGTTGATAGGATTAAGTCCATCTCCTATATGTGGTTGAAGGCGAAGCACATTACTCTTCCCTTCAATTTACATGGCTGGTGGCTTAGCCCGTTCACCATATTGGACATAGGCTAATAGTTTCTTTCCTTTTGTTTCTCTTTACCTGTTTTTGTTTCCCTTTGTGAATATTGTTCAGACCTTGCTGTTTTTCCTTGGCACTCCTTGTGCTAGGAATAACGCTTTTATGTGGTAATATATTTCATTTTAGCCCCTTCAAAAAAAAAAACTTAACAGTGGACTTATTTAAAAATAAAAAAAAAATGCTAGACAGGTTTTTATGTCCATACGTGAAAGCTACACTTTGTAGCTTGTCCTATTTTAGAGTAGGATATTTTCAGCCATGTGGTGGCGGCAAATAAAAGCTGAACCAAACAAGCTATCCCCAACCCAAAATTTTGTTTTACAGTATCAGCAGAAGTTGAACACGCGTTTTCCTTTTCATTTTCCTTCTTCTTTCACAAATCGATCTCCTCTCCTCTCTCTCTCAGCAACTCGCACAACCACCAGACACCAGTTCTGACTCCGGCGTCGTCGCTCTCCTCTCCTCTCTCAGTCAGCCATCTCCTCTCTTATCTTTTAGGTCAATTTTTGAACTCAAATGACTTGATAGTAGCAGTGAAAGCAATTGAACCAGGATATTGAAATTAAAATTGTTTCTGTTCCTGTGTTGTTTATTCCCTGTTTCTATTCCTTTGTTTTCATATAATAGTTTGCATAGGATGTACACCGTAATTCAATACTAGTTTTACCTAATTGCCATGCCTACCTCACCCTACTGAAAGGGGAAGCAGCAGTAGCATTGTTTTTTATTCCTTTGATAACCATAGCAACTAGTTTTACATTACAGGTTTAAATCAGTAGCATTGAATTAGTTTTACATTACATTACAAGTTTTACATTCCTTGCTTATAACAGAGCATTTGTTTTGTAATTTTGGTTGCTACACCCACTTTTAATATAACTCTTATTAAATTTTGTATTATTTAATTATTTGACAAAAAAATATTGTCCCATTGATATTGGACGTCCAGGTCCGCCCCGGGGCAACAACCTTAATTTTAAAAAGTATTAATAATAATTTTTAGATTCAATCATTTCATCCAACAACCAAAGATAAGCAGCGGAGATGGAAACACAACTTTATTTTGGCATGATATTTGGTTAAAGTCAATACTGTTATAAGAAATTATAAAAACATAATAATTATAGGTCTTAATATTTAGGTTGAAATATCTATCTAAAATGTCAACTTACAATAGTAAGTGTCAATTGTTTATTACTCCCTCCGTTCATTTTTAAGTGTCGTTTTAGAATTTTAACACAAAAATAGCGAAGTGTTTCCTATTATAACCTCATTTTAATCCACTAATAATCTTCTATTTTTTTGCACACACTTTATCTTTCCAATAAATTTAATATGTAACAAACAATTGTTAGTTACTACTCTCTTTCTCCTACAAATTCCTATTTTTTTCGCGCTTTATCTTTCTCTCATAACAAACAATTTTCAATTTTCTAAATATTGTGCATATCTCTTTAATTATTTTAAGTCTATGTCAAAATTATTTCAACTTCACATTAATCAAAAGTTAAGAAAAAATTAACTTTCCTCCAACTCCTTTAATCAAAATTAAGGCTTCAACTATGACTTCAACCAATGTTAGATTCGCACTGTGTGACATAGATTTGAATGTTGAGATTACTCCTTTACCAGATTTAAATATTGTTGTTGAAACACCATTAACAAACCAACCTATATTTGATTTAGAGGAGTCATATGAAGATAACTTAGAAGAGGAGACAAAAGAGAGCGCAACAATGGTACTGGTACAATATTTATCTCTTTATATCCGTTTACTTTATCACTTTTATCGTATTCTACATCATGTTTAAATTTGAAGATAGCAAGAAACAAATTTTGTTTTAAAACAAAACAAACAAACTTTGTTTAGAAAAACAAACTTTAGTTTTTTTAAATATACAAGAGTAATTGACAGAGGTATAATTGACAAATCATACCCTAATTAAAATATCAAAACGACAGTTAAATAGGAACGAAAAATTCACCCTAAAACGACACTTAAAAAGGAACGAAAAATTCACCCTAAAACGACACTTAAAAAGGAACGGATGGAGTACTTATGTAAATGTCAAATTAGAATAGTAAAACAAATAATTTCACACATGTAATAGTGGTAAATTTAGTAGTATAAATACCACACTTTGGTTCATGTAAAAACACACCATTTTGAGAAATCAAAATATATCATCCTATTTCCTTCTCTCTTAATTTCCTTAATTTGATAAATTCTAGTGTTATATATTATTTAAAGCATTATAAAATAAAGTAGTATTTTATATCATCTTATTAGTTCACTAATATCATAAAATAAGTATTTAAATATCTAAATCATTAACGAATACCTCTTTCTTTAACTTATTCGAGATTGTTTTATTTGTCTCTTCAAAAACTTAGCCTCATTAGTGAGATGGGGCGATGGACCAATGGTGTATGGGAATGGGATATTGTTTGGAGATGAACTTTTTTGGGCATTTAGAGTTTGTGATCACTTAGTAAACATCATGCTTAATAGTGGTGGGGAAAATGTAATTGGGTGATTGATACCTAAAATATTTTGCGGTAAAATTGTTATACGTTGTTTAATGTGGTAAATTTCTTCCTCCTACCACTTTGAACACGACAAACCGGAAGGGGTTAAGAGGAATTTGGGCATACTTTGCATTATAAAATGTTTAAATTTTCTTTTGGCAATTAATCTTTACGAGACTTCCTACACATGGTAACTTACTAAGAAGGAGGTGTTGTTGGAAGGATTAAATTTGAATTGTGTGGTGTTCCTTGAGGTAGAAGATAATTTATTTTTGTAGATGCAGTTGTGCCAGAAGTGTTTGGTATAATATTTTTAGGTGGGTGTGTAGTCTGGGAGTACTATTTTTCGAAAATGTAACCACACTCGATTTGAGAAGGCTAACACTAATTTGACATGTGACAATACGGAAGATTTGAGAAGGGAAAAACACGATCATTTTTTCATCAAAATGGTATATGAGATTAAATTAACATCATGGAAGTAGTTTTCTACAACATGGAGCCAGAGAAGGGTGTCTTGCTTTTTTTAAAAATTTATATATACAACAATAAAATTCATATTTGATGTTCAAAAAAGTAAAAGACGAAGTGAATGTTTGATATCACATAATTTTACCGAAGTTATGTCAAACATGCAGCCCCACCTTACTTTAGAATAGCAACAGGATCCTCCGTAACTGTAAAAAATTCAGTGAAACTGCCAACACAACAGAGTTTGGATTGAATGTTTGTAAAGGGACCCAAAAAGAAAGGAAAAAGAGAATGTTCTACAAGTCTCAATAACTAAGTCTAAAACCACAACTTTATATAAACTAATTAATTAATAATTATTATCAACATACATCAATTATCTGATAGAGAAAGGGTTGAGGAAATAGAAGAAACCCCCATTACATAATTGACTGTAATAGTATATTGTTGCTAATAATACTTGAAATTGAAATCTAATTCAAAGAATTCACCAGAAGCTGCAACACAAGAAGTCAAAGAAACCTTGTGTACAGTCATAACAGCAAGAACAACTGCTTCATCCCATAATGAAAAACAAAGTCAGACAATTAATATATGTTTGGTATTACGGTGGATGATGTGTTGTAATCATGGTAGCCATCTTGATTTTGCAAAAACTATACAACGTAATTTTTGCAGAATCACGGTAGTTCAATTAAGGGAGTAATATTTGCGTTGTATAATCAATGCATTAAAAATTTAAAAAGTGTCTTTTTTGACTTAGAATTTCTTCTTTTAACTTCCTTAACCAATGTCACTAGTTAACATGACCCTTCAATTAATATATCTCTTGCAAAAACATGATAGTTTATCGTAATTTTGACAAACCTACCACAATACCAAAAACATGTTTGCAAAAATTGAATGAATTTATGAACGAAAAGAAACAAGATAGATTGATTACCAATCGTTGATGATTTTGTCTTGTAAATCATCTCCAGCTGGATTTGAAATATCAATAGATTGTGTTTGAGGAGGGTCCATAGCTTTGTTGCTCTTTGATGTTTCTCTTGAAGAAGTCTCTCACTTGTTCTATCTATGAATTGATGATGAGTATGTTCAATGGGAATATGACAGGTGAAGTGATGTGAAACAATGAAAGTGAAGTGGGAGAGATAATAAATGCACGTGAACGCGTATTGTCATGCCGTTACATTTTCTAAAAGAATCAACGCTCATTCTTAATTTCTCATGCCCCAATTAAATACATTCCTTATTTTTTGCACAACAAATTAAATATGGGTCCTTCAACAAATAATCTCTTCCTAAGTAACACAATTGACTTTGGCATCTATTATAATGTATAATTTTAATCTTAAATATCAAATTTGTCAAACAAAAAAAAATTGATCTTAAATATTTTTAATAAATTTTTCACCCAACAAAAAGGGTTAGAAATCTCATAACTACATTCTACAACACACATTGCATTCAATAAACATTTGATACATTGAGATGTTGATCGAATACTCATTTCCACACTTTCATGCACATAGTATGTGCAAGTTTCATTGCCCAAAATGAAAAAGACAAAAAACTTAAGTTGAGTACCTCTCCTTTTATTTTATTCTTAAAAGAAAGTGTAAAAACTTCGTGAGAGAAAATATTCCTACCAAATAGCGCAGTGTTCGTGAGAAATAAGGTGTAAAAACTAAAAAAAAATTGAGAGCTATTTTTATCTGCTAATTTCCTTAAAACCTACCCGTGTAAAATTACATTTTTGGATGAATAAAAAAACATTTTTTTAATATGAATTTACCCAATTGGAGGATAAAAAATGTTTTTTTCCCTACATTTATGCATGTGAAGTACATGTTGGGTGAGAAAAGAAGCTCCCAAAAGTCTCGGTATCAAGAAAATAAGTGTATGTTTGGCTTTAAAAAAAATGTATGTTTGGTTTCATTTTTGGAGGAGTAAAAATTAATTCTAAATGTGTAGAATTGATTCTAACATGTTAGATGTTATTCGGTATAATACAAACGATTTCACTTAAACAATTGATTCTAGCTGGAATTTGTAGTTTTTGGCTTCTTTAATTGATTTCTTGCCCTTTTCAATTTACTTTTACACGAATGTATCAAGGGAACTTCTACGGTACACTCGCAAATTAAGGTGTACCGGTACTCTTGCTTCAAAAATCTATAAATTAACTATCATTTTTATGAAATAAAAAGTTATTTATTGATATTTATATTATAGAAAATATAATTTCATAAGAAAAAACATCATTTGATTGTTTATAGAAATCATACTAATTTTTTTTACATTTAATTGTAAAAAATAATCAAAAATTTCTTCAAAAAATAAGATTTAGTAAAATTAAATGAGTAATAAAATTCAGAAAAATTTTTTAAAAAAAATTGTCGACGTTTTTGGTAAATAAGATTTAGTTATTATAATTATAGGTGATAAAGAATAATTTTTTTCTTCCAAAAATAACTCATTTAACTATTAATTTAAGAAATTGGTGTGCCAATACACTCAAATTTTTGGGTGTACCATAGAATTTGACGTGTATCAAAACATAAATGATTGCATTCAACTCAAGTTTAACGAAAATCAATTCTACAGAATCAATTCATTTAATATCAACTTAGGTCAGAGTAGAATCAAACACGCTGAAAACATTTTATTAGATTACATTCCAGCGTAAACCCGGAGGATGAGGCAGACATATTATGTACATAAATAAATTTGATTTCATCCTAATGTTGACATTTCTGTCCAATTTTTTAATTTTTTACAGAAAAGTTGTCAAATACAAAATACAATGGTGTGATCCCATCTAATGAAAAAATAAAAGAAAAACAACAGCTTTTGATTTAATTGTTTTTTTTTTTTACATAACTTATGTCACCGTTGGAGCACTCTAATAATATACAAAATCTGTTTCTACATTCACTTGCAGTATAAACTCCATTTTGAATTTGCCCTTCCTTTCATAGGCATCAATAAAAAATTTAGGAAGAACCTACATCAGCAACAACTGCAAGTCACCAAAAATAAGGTACGCATGAACTAAAGTCATTTGTATAATGAGTGAGAACTTCCCTTATCACATTCATCTGAAAATGACCCTTTTTGTTTTCCTATTGCCATGTTTGACACATCTACAATGACAATAATCACAAATCTGATTGAGTGTGTTGCAAGCCGAGTGTAGACTTCGAGGGTGAGCAGGGAAATGCTTCAAGAGTAGAGCAAGTGGGACACCGCAATGCCACTGTAATGTAGAAGTTACTAAGTTACATACTTCAACAAATGGGTAATCGATTGTAAAGTAGAAGTTACTTTCTCATATACGTAAAGATAAGGATAATGTATAAAAATTATGCAGAACATAATGGTTAAGTTGTACGCAGGATGGGTCATGGATTCAGAGGTTCAAAAATGTAGGAAGATAATCAAGATATCCAAGTAACTAATGAAGAATCCTCACCTCTCAGTGGCAGATTTCCCTTTTCCAATTTGTGCACTGACAATGGAAAACTGATCAGGTTTATTTTCTGATAACCCTCTGGGGCTATGGGGTTTATCCTGCCAGCATAAGAAAAGTTAATATCAAATGCATGGTTTGGCAAATAGAAAAGAGCCACAGATCTTATATTATTACCATCGAGGTTGTTCCATTATATAGATGGGAGGAAGGTGAAGGATCTGAATGTTGTACGTTTTTCAGAAACCGATGCTCTAATAACATTGAAGCAGTCGGCCGCTCTGCTGGATTTCTTATAAAGCAAAGCCTCAAGAAATCTTTACCTTCTGGTGACAATGTTTCAGGTATAGAAGGGGTATCCTTCATTACCTTAAACATAGCTGCAGCCTGCATAATTAGATCAAAATTCACACCTAGTTAACATATGAAGGACATGTATACATACAACACCTCTGTTAAATCCACAAGCTACATATAGAGAGAAGGGGGGGAAAAGAGTTGAATAAAGATGCTTGAGTTGGTGGTTAAACGAAAGTTTACCGAAACAAGAGATATTAACAATTCAATATTATATATCCTCCATTGGCAAATTCAGTTTCTCACATAAGCTCGTATAAGACCATTTCTAAATATGAGGTCACATTGTTATCAAGTTTATTTTAAAAAAATTTGGGGCTTATTATACTAATGGGAAATCCAATTATGATATGTATAATGAAGTGGCCTGAACAAAAATTGACAGGAGCCAGAATTTTATTGTAGGGGCTTACTCCTTCATATTCACTCCAAGGAGGCTTTCCCGTGAACATTTCAATAATTGTACAACCCAAACTCCAAATATCAATTGCAAAAGCTAGATCAGAGCTGTTATCTTTATGTATGACCGCTTGCATAAGCTGTTTGAGAAGCAAGTTTGAGTAAAGAACATGTAATACATAAAAGAGTAATGTAGAGTTCAAATATATACAAATATACCTCTGGAGCCATCCAATATGGACTTCCTTTTAAAGACAGATCAGCAGAATGCCCAGTTAGCTGTGGAAACAGAGATTCCAAGACTATTATAATAGGCGCAAAGTAACTACTGGCAGCAAATTGGTGGTGAAAGCTACTAAAATTCAAAAGAAAGGATAATTCTATGTCATACATAATTCAAACTAAAGAACATATAAAACTTAGAGAAGCACACAGTTCTAAAAGCAAACGTATAAACATCACAATCATATCCGAGTAATGAAAATTAATAGATGATCACCCATATATGCTGAAAGAAGTTTCGTTAGTCAATTGCAACTGAACCGGCTTGAATGGGTAATAGAATTGTTGATTTCAAACAAGAAAAAGAAATTTTTGCAAACAATAAATATGTCCTTCAAGTTTAACTCCTGAACTTGAAATGAAAATTCCTTCTTGTATCATGATATTGATTAAAAATTCAAAGTATTTGTACAACGAGTAAACCATTCTCTTTATGTCCTCGTGAGCTTAGCTCAGTTGGTATGGACAATGCATAATATATGCAAGGTCCGGGGTTCGAACCCCGGCCACCACCAAAAAAACCATTTTCTTTATTGAAAAGTATATCATAGAGGGGGGATTTTACAACTCACATGCTTGGCCATCCCAAAATCAGCAAGCTTAACAACACCAGAAGAATCAACAAGCAAGTTAGCCCCTTTGATATCCCTATATGAAAATAAAAAAGAATGTCATGAGATGGTCAAAATAAAAAATCAAACAGTAATTTCTGGAAAAAATAAATGAAAAGCAGAAAACACACTCCATTCAAATATATTTGCACAAATATCAGGTAGAGATTTCTTATCCTAGTTGGATATTGAGCAGCTTATCAAGCATGTGACCCATACCTGTGAATTGTCTTTTTGCTGTGCAAGTAAGCCAACCCCGAAAGAATATGTCGTGTGAAATTCCGAACAACGGATTCTGTTATCGCACCACAGTGGTCCCGAACGTATTTATTTATTGAACCAGGATGGATAAATTCCAAATAAATATAAAACTTGTCTTCTATCTGAAAATATTATGACTTATAATTAGGTTGTGTGGCATTTCTATCAAAAAAAATTACTTATCATGTACACAGGACTCCTAATCATCAATTAGAGTACTTACTATTTCACTACCGTAATACTGCACAATATTTGGATGTTGTAGATGGCTGAGAACTTTAATTTCCTGAAAAAGAAAGGGGTACAAAATAGTAATAAGGATCAAGTAACTAACAATAAAAAATATCTTGAACAGCTAAGTGGTTTCAGATAGCAAATTGATGAGATAATTTGATCACACATCCATCTCCCCCCAAAAATTACATATCCAATTGTCGAGAATCCAAAGCAATGAGCAATGCAGTCTGCATCTAGGCTAGCTTGGAATGAAACTTATTGTCTCTATGACATTGACACTGAAATATGCTATATTCACATTTTAAGTTTTAAACTCTTTAACCATAATAATATGGTTCTGATTATAATTGAAGTGTCCACACCAATAGACAGAGCAAATAAAACAGATAGTGAATTTAAATGTACATACTTCATGCACTATACAGATAATAAATAAACAGCATTAACAACCAAGTGATGGATGAAAACCTGTTCTAACTGCTTTATACTCTCGGCAGATTTTGGATCATCAAAAAATATGTCTGCTTCCTTCATTGCACACAATGCTCCAGTTTCTCTGCAAGGAATGAAAATATGTTTCCGAGATGCCAAATGAGAAAGAGAAAAGTGAATAGCTCAAAATGGTTGCCTAACTTTGGTACACATACCTATTAGTGGCAACATAAACACTTCCAAAAGTACCTCGCCCTATAAGTTTACCCTTTTGCCATTGACTTTTCATAGATAAGGATTCTGTCTTAGCCACTCCAGATTGAGAATAGGTAGCATTGGCAGAGGGTGAAGGTAAGGAAGTTCCAGGCCAAGGAGGCAAGGGTAAGGGGTGAACACTGGGAGGAGGTGCAGTTGTTGAGTGGTCAAGAGATGACCTTTCACGGCGTGCAGTATTTGGGTAGTCAAGGGATAACCTTGGTAGGGGTGAAGAAGATCTAGGTGGGCTTTTGGGGTTTTTTCCTCCAGGACTTTGATGGGGAGAAGAGGCGCTATCAATGCCTAACGCAGATAAATCAAAGAAAGCAGGAGGTGGTTGCCCCGTAGATGTTGGCATTTCTGGTGCAGACCAGAATTGATTTGCTTTTGGTGAAACGTAATAATATGGCACAAAATCATCTTGTTTGGGGTCATATGAGCTGATTGTGGGACTGGTAAAGGGACTATTTGAAGAACTAGTACTCCTTGGAGGGACACTTATCCGGAATTTATTTCCTCGAAAGCCTGGAGCTGCATCCCCGCTTGTATCTTGATGCACACTCCTACTCCCAGGTGGCCTTGTCTCCGCATTCTCCGCATTCCTTCTTGCCTCTTTGCTTGCAAAAACACTGGACATGCAATTAAGAGGTCAGAAGACAGAACATGCTGCAAGAAAATCCCCGTTAATCAAAAGGACTGTTTTTACATATCTTTTTTGAGCAATTCACTCCCTCATTTACTTCAATGTACAACTCTCAAGACCTGTGTATTTGAAAGCCATCTAAATCGCGGTGGCCCTATGCGCCCCAACCTGAGCGGGGCCACAACAATTTAATATCCTTCATTTGAGTAGTTCTAACAAAATCATTAATAACTAATATGGATTTGGTGACATTAATAATTATGAACTAATTTTAAATATAAAGGTAACTTGTGAAATTAACTTAACCTAACCAAATCCTCAAAATGATTACCTGCGCATTTTAAATCCAACAGGAAGAGAACCAACACCAACATTAACATCAGATTCCGTGACTCTACCAGAAGCTTCTTTCGGCAATGGCGACGGCAACCGACAATCAGCATCTCTTTGCCTTAACAACCCACCAGGTGACTCCGGCAACGGCAACGGCTGAGGTGCAACGGAGGAAGAAGTATTAGACCGAATATAACTCCGCGCACTCGGAGACCGTTGAATAGGTGCGGTTGAAACGACATCGTATTGAACCTGATCATCATCCACGTGTCGTAGCTTCCTTGATCGCGTTGATTTTTTACCATTACCGAAAAACCACGTACCACGCGAGCTCTTTCTTGAATCAGAAGGTTCTGAAGAAGCAGATGAAGGAGAAGAAGAAGAAGCTGATGATGATTTTCGCGTTGAAGGAGATGTAGCGGAAGAAGAAGAAGAAGAAGAAGAAGAGAAAATTAGGGTTGGCAACCAACGCATGACGATAATTTACATTACAATAATTATGATTATGATAAGAATAAGAATGATTCATTATTTGTAAAACATTGTCATTGGGAAGAAGAGGAAGAGAAGGAAAAAGAGAGGAAAGAAAATGTAGATTTCTTCTCTTTCTCCTTCTTTCTATCTTCTTCTTGTTGTTGTTTTTGTTTGTTGTTGCTGCGTTTGTTTTTTCTGTGTGCAAACGATCACACGGTTTGGCAACGCCAAATGCGCTGCTCTACCGTTCCCGCCAGATGTGCAAACTTCTTTTTTCTATCTTTCTTTTATCTCACCCAACGAACAAAAAGATGGAGATGTGTTTAGTAATGGTCCTTTGGACCTATCGTTTTTCATTGGCCCATTTAATTTTGGGCATTTTGTATTGGACTCACTTGTAGGTTTATCATATATGTTAGACTATTACTTTTCCCACCCTATCTATTTCTCGCGCATCCTTTTTTTTAATTCCAAAATGTCATTGAGATTTTCGGATTTTAAAATCTGAACTGGTATTTTTCTTTGTTATAGGGTGAAAAAAAATGAGTTTTTCACCAATTTGGATTTAATAATCCGAAAAAATTTGAAAATCTCAAAAAATAGGGCGCGTTACTTGATTTTTTTGGATTATAGAATCCGAACACCCCCCATTTTCAAGGGAAAAACAGTTTGGATTATACAATCTGAACTGTATCAGCACATATTTTGAACATGTTTGTAACATGGATAGACATTTTCAGGACAATATTAATCTTTCTAACTCGCATCTTTCTATTTTAGGTCATTGTTAACTGTTCTTAGTCAAAAATCCGGTTTCGGACTACTTAATCCTTTTGTCTTACAATAACAGTCTCTTTTGACTATTTCATATAGATTAAGAAAACATGATAAATAACGAAAGAAAAATGACTTATGGTACTAAACTAAAATCTAAAAATAATTTAAAGGACTAAAGTGTAATTTAAAATAAGTAAAAATATTTGTGGAAGATACTAAACTCACACATGATAAAATTAAATCTCAGCCAAGAGAAGTTTTCACATCTAATCTAAGAAACTTCAAATAAAATTTCAACTAGCTAATAGAAGAGAACCTATCAAAAACTGTAAAAATAATTAATAAAATTGCAAGTTGGCTTAATATTCATACGTGGGCGATGAATATTGTGTCGTGTCATTTATCACTTTCCTCTCTTTAATTCTCTATGTTTCATTTGTCTTACAATGATTGTCGCATTTGACTATTTCAAATAGATTAAAAAAATCGATAAATAAAAGAAAATGAATAGTGATTTTACTAAATCATTCTCACTAGCCAAGGATATATTTGTATTAATGTGCAAATTATTATAGAAAAGAAAAGAAAGGGAAGCTTGCCCAAATAAAATTGATTCTCTCAAACAAGGTAAAATCTCAGTTACCTAGTAGAAGATGGTAAACCTTCCCTTTCTAGTTCTAGGTAGATAGGTAAAGGCTTGAATGGCAAGAGCAGTATGATTAACTAGATGACACGTGATAGTGAGTGGGGTATTGGTTGGCTTAGCTGTGAGGACAAAAAGGTTGTAATACTAATCAGACAACATTGCAGACCAGACCAGGAGACGTTATTGATAGCATCAGAATATTCATATCATCCATTTAATAGTAATAATGACAAATAAAGTTTCATTGGTATTCATTCCCATCATGTCAAATCCATGCACGTGATAGGACTCCCTACTTCTTCTCAACAGTTTCCACACCAATTTCAAAGTCAACAGCGACAAAAAGCATTAGGGGAAATGACAAGGAGAATTGAACTTTCAAAATTTGCTAAATAATTGAGACAACCTAGTGTTGTGATGGGAGTGAATGTTGTTGCAGAAGTCATCAGGTCAATCTTCATGTTCATGCAACAAACTCATCACAACAACTTCATTTCGAACTAAAAAATGACAATAAATTAAAAATTATTTTGTACTTTATTTATTTATTTTATACTGAAAATATATAATTTTGATTTTTTTAAAGCTCCATATAATTTAGGATGGATGAAATATAATTTAACTAAAAGTTATCCATAATTAACTTCATGTATATACAGTATGAGAAAAGTGTATTACAAGAGCTGGAAAAATAAAAGAAACAAGCAATAGTCAAAGTAGAGTAGAAAAAATATTGTAGTGGTATTTCATTTATAATATAAAAATATAACGTATTTGTACCAAAAAAAAAATAACGTATAAAATCAAATGATTTTTACTAAAAAAAACTATCTTATTGTGATACAGAGGATAATGCACCCTGATAATTATATAGTCCAATTATTAAAAGGTAACACAGTGCACTAAAGACTCGCATACGCAGGGTTCCGAAAATGGTCCCACCATTTGGTGTATTGTACGCAACTTTACCTTATTTTTTACACAAGAAGCTATTTTTTATATAGTCCAATTATTAATTTTAAGATAATTCAAAAACTTAATATAATTGAAGCTTTTATAAAATAGTTGTAATTCTTTCTTATTAAGTTTAGTTATCTATTATCATTATATATATATTTTTTCTATCGATACTTAGTTGTTTTTTTTTTTTGTTATTTTAAAGTCCAAAAAATGATGAAAATTGTCGCCAACTAAATTTGGGACTAAACACAAATTACAATTTTTGGATGACTGAACTTGATAGTATGGTATTTTAAAAATATTTTATTTTGTGCATTAGTTATATTTATACTTTAACGTTTTGAAACAAATATTTCTTTCATCCTATAAAAATATTTTCTATAAGGAACCCGGGAAACTGTTTCTTTCGTCCTAATGCATGGCTTGGAAGTCTCCTGTGTCTTACATATGTTTGTGAATATGAGCTTCCATAGGGACATCCTCGATCGGTCATTATATCAAAGGTTTTCATTGTCACATTAGAACTTTTCTGTTGTGGATGTTGATATTTGGGGTATGCTCTATGGCCTTCTCGCCTAACCAAACAACTTTCAATCACGTGACTCTATGTAAGATCAAACTCTAAGGCTTTGTTTGCAAGTTTGATGGAAAATGGAGGGAAGGTCTGAAAGAAAAGAAAGAAAAAAAAATGAGAGTAAGTGGAAGAAATAGAGGATATTGAGAGAAGAGGGTTTGGGAGTTTATTTTTCTTCCAAATATAAAACCCTCATCATATTGGGAACTAAAAAATTGTATTGGATGAAGGGTGTGGAGAGTTTGGGAAGGTTTATATGAATTCTTCAAATTAATCTATTTTGTTATAATATTCTTAATTTATCACTCTCTAAAAAACACTCTTTTAAAAAATACAAAAGATTTCTTAATTTTTTCCTTTATTTCTCACCACCCAAAACCCTTCCTTTCCCTCTCCTCCAAACTCCCAAACAAAGTCCAAGGTGTTGATTACTACCATTAAAAGAGGGTGCACTAAAATTGCCAACCTCAAAGGCCTCTTGATCGACATCCTCAATTTGATAAAGGAAAACGCTAACAAGTGTTCTTAAGACATTGTTTAAACATTTAAAAGTAGTAACGTTTACATTAAAAATTGTGCAGTTATTACTTTTACATGTATTTAAAAAACTTGTATTTTCAAAATAAAATTTCTTAATTTAGGTTTCTTAAACAATGCATGTATGATATTTGTTAGGCAGACCCTTTGATAAATGATTCTACCCTACGGGTTCATTTATAGGGTGATTTTTTTGGACTATTTTGGAGTTGGGACTTGGACGATCTTTCCCACCTTTTTTTGTCTTCTTTTACAATTTGATGTAATGAGATATACTTTATTCGTTTTGTTTCTTGCTCTTTCAAGTTTGAACTCTAAGGTCTTTTCTATTTTAATTGATCTATCATCCTCTCACCATAATATTTTTCCAACAAAATAAATTACTTAATCATTTACAGTATAAGTCAAACATTATTATTTTTGTTCATTAATTTGTGTTAAATTTATGCTCCATATCAAATTTTTCTGCATTCTTCCAACTCATGTCCCAAAAAATAATCCATATCTTTATTGTATATTTTTTATGTGAAAATTTCATTACCTTTATATATGCTACTAATAAAAAAAAATTAAATACATGACAAACATTTAAGTTTTTATGGTTCTTTTTCAGTAAAATATAAATTTAAGAAATCATAATAATGGCCTGGGTTTCTCAAAAGAAAGTCTCCGGAAAAATAGACATAATATTTTTTAATTAAAAAGAATATCAATTTTTGTACAATTATAAATAAACTTTGTAAGTTACAGAGTATTTTTTACTAAAAGATAATTTTTATTTATACTTAAACCAAGTGCATTTCAATGTAATGTAATCTAAGATTCTTAGTTTGAATTTAACCTAAAAATGCAGCAATATTAAATTTTCTGGAAAATATTTTCATATCTACAATAGATTGGTCTCTACAATTACGTTTAAAGAGTACAGTTTAAAAGAAACATTGGATTGTTGAAATAGCATTATTGTGGTTAGACTGACATTAATTGAGGTAATGAGATCCCCTGTTTATACGGGGCAGATAAAACATGGTTAATTGGTTTGTGAAACAAGAAAGAAATGGTTACATATGAAAAGACAATGATCTCAACACACAAACAAAAATTGTACCTTAGCCAAGTGACAGAAGGTGTGAAGGAATACATTAATTGAAAAGAGTCCTTCTGTACGCAATTGCTCACCAACACACTGAGTCACTGCACCACTCTGGTCCTGTATCCTGCTTCTTTTGCAGTCACTGCGACACACCAGTCACTACCATCATTCTCTTCTCCCACCCTTTTGCCCCCCTGTTATATTCTCCTTTTTTGTTTTCACCCTAATAACCTTGTTTTTTATCTTTGTACCTACCCTTTGGTTTTTCTTTCCCCTAAAATATGTAAGGATTAAACAAGACCTGAAAAGTGACTTTGGTTTTAATTCATCTTTGACTCTTAATTGCTTCCTCTTTGACTCTTCATTGCTTCCTCTTTTGTATTTTATTATAAGTCGTTTCAATGTTTTTATACATATTAGAAAATGTAATTAAGTTCATATTACAAAAATAAATTTTAAATTATTTTATAAAAAAAATTCTTCTTAAAAACAAAATATGGTCACGCAACTAAATTAATATGTCCTCCACTTAATTAACCAAATAAATTATGGAAAACTAGTGGTCACGCAACTAAAAAAATATAGTCACACAGACCACATATTTGGTTACCTGAAATTTTTCAGAGTGGTACAAAGAGGTGTACAAATTAAGGTTGTCTACCTATCATTGCTTTTATACGTGTCTAAATATTCAATGTAAGATATGTGCATGGGTGAATGACTTTATGTGAATGGGGTAGCATTGGCTACCCCAAAATTAGAAAAAGAAAAACTTCAAAAAATAGTATAGTTTAGTATGTAGCTACCCCATTAATATATTATTTAGTTACTTCAAACAATTTTTTTGGTTTAAAGATGAATGTTGTTAATAACATATTGATAATCTATTTAATTTAGTGTCAATTATAGATAATTTTGACTTCTTAAAATTTTATAGAGCTCAACTTTTAAAAATAATTATTGTTAGATTTAGTTTCTTTGTTATCGTTTCATTAAATATAAGTAAAAATTATTATAAATTTATTTTACTTATTGATTTAGTTTAATATATTAAGTTTTAAAATATATTTTATTTCTTCATTATATTTGACCCCGCGTAAAAATTATGCTAGCTTCGCCACCGGATATATGTGTCTAAATATGACTTTTTTTTCTTTTCTATACGCCCCTTTTAAAGTTTTGACACACATTAAAAATGTAATAATCGAAGAAACAGGATGGTAATTTTATCAAATTAAGCTTTCCTCTATTAAATGCAAAGTGGAATATGATAATTTTGAAGAAATGTGTGTTTTATCAATTAAATGGTACAATTGAAAACAACTAATTAATGGACTTTTCTAGGTTTCCTTGAAGAATTGTACTGAGTAATTTATTCAACAACCAATAAAAATGATTCACATTAACAAATTGATAAGTGGAGTAAAAAATCAGTTTGTAGACACCGCTTGCAAATTTACTCATGTGGTTAATGTTTATTGATTATTGGGTAAATTATCTAGTCCCTATGGTCACTATTATAAGCGAAAATTATTTTTTAGATTTATTGAATAACTGATGTATATGGTAAATAATATAGATCAGATGCATCAGTTATTCAATGAACCTATAAAATTATTTTTTGCTTATAATAGTAACTAGAGGAGCAAAATTCTTCAAAGGTATCATACACCTCAAATTAATTTATATTAAATTGAAAAGTGAAAATAACATTTGCTTGGCAATCTAATTTTTAGAATGACATTTATTTTAAAACAGATCGACTAATTTATGCTTGTTTTTAAGAAGGAAAACATATACAAAATCATATACTATATGTTTATAGTTTTGTATACTATCATATCAAGTAAGGTGAACTATTTGAAAATGATTTTTTTTTTATAAGGGATGGGCACACTGTCATAGAAACGGAATGGAAGACACTCCAACGAAGTTGACATGTCTTACAGATTTCAGTCCTTATCACGTGCTCATATATATTATTAAAAAAAGAAGAAAGTAATACAAAAAAATTTGGGGGGACATAAACCTAACCCAGAAATCCACACAAAGTGTAAGCCTACTCAATCAGGTGATATAAAAAAAGCTTAATTACACTTTTGGCCCCCTAAGTTTTCCAAAGTTGTAATTTTGGCCCCCTAAAAAAATAACTCTTTTCAGGTCCCCTAAGTTTACTATCTGTTGCAATTTTGGCCCCCCGCGTCAATTTTGACCCAGTCAACGGGCACATGGGCGCCACGTGTATAATTCTTTTATTTTTAAAATTATTTTTTGTTTTTTTTAATTTAAAAAAAATAAAATAAAATTTTTGTAATTAAAAAAATTGTTTTTTTAATTACAAAAATTAAAAGTTTTTTTTAATTACAAAAATAAGTTTTTTTTAATTCCAAAAAAAGTTGTTTTGTTTTTTTTATTACAAATAAAAAAAAATTATTTTTATAATTACAAAATAAAAAATATTAAAAAATACAAAAATAATTAAAACATTACACATGTGGCGTCCAAGTCAGCGTTAACTGAGTCTAAATTGGGCTAGAGGGCCAATTTTGGGAAACTTAGGGGGCCTGAAAAGAGTTGTTTTTTTAGGGAGCCAAAATCACAACTTTCGGAAACTTAGGGGGCAAAAAGTGTAATTAAGCCTATAAAAAAATGAAAACAACACTAGTGGATGTCTAAAGTACGGCGTATGGACAAACTGTAAACACGGAATGAATCCAAGAACCATCAACTTCTTGCAACAACAACAAGCACCGCGTCTCTTTCGAGCTAAACATTCCAACATCAAAGAAACTGATGAGAATTTCTCCTGGCGTTTGAATCGTCTGCCAAAACAGGGCGATCCAAGATCCATCTGCTCCCTGTAGAAAAACAACAAGCCTTCAAATACCCTTTCGGGCCAAAACCATCCATTTGAACACAGTGTTGCGACTACAAACTGAGTCAACACACACCTGAACTTGAACCTTCGTACCAGCAACCAATCAATCTGAATTCATTCAAGGAGGATTGACACAAATTTAAAATATCCCTAATAAACAAGATAATCAAACTATCTTTTCAAGTATGGGGTATAAACCAACCGTCAATACGGATAGATTCACGAACCAAGCCCATGCAACAAATCACACAGGCATTGACAACCCTTTCGAGCCCTTCGAACCACACACGAAGCAAACTAGGTCTAAGAAAACACCACAAACACAGGAACATCTTCACGACGGTCTCTGATCAACGATAGCAGCCACCAAATCGCAGAGACGATGGCACCGAAATCCTAACGTCAAAAGGTTACAAACATCGTAGGAAACACATGGATCTAGAAACCCAGAACGAGTCACACACACCCATATCTCACCTACCACGAGCCACCGGAGGTGAACAGCAGCCATAAACAGAGAAAATCGTTGTGATTCTCCACCGGAAACGAACAAATCCCGCCGTCAAATCCAAATATGAGCAGTGTGTAACACCCAGATTTTTAATATTAATTTATTAGTATTATTGTTATTTAATATTAGTAATATTAGTATTATTAGGTAATTGTCTGTTGATGTTTTCGATAGAAGTTGTGGGTATTAAGCGAATAGATGAATCAGTTAATTGTTGAAAAATAGGAGATTATTAGAGATTAAGGGAAAAGGGATATTTTTAGCAAAAATGAGAAAATAGAGGCGTATTAATAAAACAGAGGTTTAAGTAAGTAAGTTGAGTAGTGTTTTAGTTAAATAAATAGAATCGGGTGTAAATAGTTGAGCCGAATAATTATAATAGAATTAGTAACCAATCTGGGGTGTGCAGATAGTAAGCCTATTAAAAAGATTAAGTGAGAAACAAACTCTTGGTAGTTATAAATAGAGGAGGACATTATAGAATTAGGGTTACAACAGAAAAGAGAAAAAGATAGCGGATAGCGGAGGCGAAAGAAGAAAACTAGGGTTAAGAGGAAAGGAGGCAAAAAGAGACGACAAATGAGAGATTCAGCCGTAGGAATTCATCAATTTGCAAAAAATCGAGGTAAGGGGGAGAATCTTTTCACTTTAGGGTATCTTAATCTCTGAGAGGGTTGTCTTAAATTTTAATATGTTGTTGATGTTATAATGTGAATTTTGACCAGAGAATAACGATGAACGAATTGAAAGATGAGAATTGAGGAAAACTAGTTTAGGTTTTTGAATTATGTTTTAGTCTTAAAAAGAGTGGATAATCTGGTAGGTTAATGAAGAATAAGTGTTTAATTGATAGGGTAATCATGGAGTAAAGATTAGGGTCGGGTTTGACGAGTTTAGGGTCAAAAACGGAGTTTGGAAAAGTCCCCTAAGGCTAAATCGCAAATGTGATTTCAGTAATCGAAATAAAAATAAAAACGGGGACTTTTCTGTTCAGAATTAGGTTTCGGTGCCTTCATGAAAGTTGTAGCTATGCATGTTAGCTTTAATTAGGCGTTGGTTTGACCTCACTCCAACGTCTATAACTCTATATATGATCAAAATACTAAACAAGAGTCAACATGGTCGTACTCTTTTCGATTTCTGTAACCGAAAAACAAAAATACAAACTGGGACTTTTCTGTTCATAATTAGGTTTGGATGTCTTCATAAAAGTTGTAGATGTGGATGTTATATTTCACTAGCCTTTGGAGGGACTCTATTTAAGTATCTAGAACTCAAGATATGATGAAACTACGACACAGGGGTCATCAGGGTCGTCATTTTTCCCCAAACATGGGAAAATCAATTTTTCTGCCACTTTATGTTTCTAATTAGGTTTGGGAGTCTTCATTAAAGTTGTAGATGTATGTGTTAGTTTTAATTCCCCAATAGTTTGAGTCATTTATTCCCTCTAGAACTTGAGTTATGATTTAAACACCACGTCTGGGTCATGCTGCGTTTTTCATCACAACCCTTTTTATGGACTCTAAAACGACTATGAAAGCGATAGTGAGTGTAAGCAAGTCGTTAGCGTGTCGAATAAAATTAAGGGTCTGTAAAAGATATGTTTAATGAAGAAGTGTGCCTAGGCATAAATAGGAGTGATTGCCTCAAGGTAATGACGATTCCAAAACATGAATTTGTGAGAGTGGCTTAAGACAATAGAAGATAGTAATTATTAAACTATATATGAAAATATGTTCCTAAACTTAATGAGCCTAAAAGAATAAGAGATACAACTAATGAGGGATGTGTATTCTAAACATGATATTGAAATAACGAAGATGTAAACTATATATATTTGATATGTAGATATGATGTTAATCGATGAATTAGATGTTAACGTTGAAATATGATGGGATATGTTGATAGTATAAATATTATATGGCGACGATGCACTACGTAATAAATGATGTTGTGGAAGACTTGAAGGTAAAGTAGAGAGAGTTGTAAGAGGGTAATTCATGAACTAATAAAGGTGAAAATAATAGTAAATCAGAGTAAAGGGTAATTGTAGAGACATGTATATGATAAGAGAGAGAACATAGGAAAGTTTTGAGGTTGAAGAGAAGAAGAGTCAATGTAAATAGTGAGGTCGAATTAGAGAATTGATGACGACTAGGAGATTGTTAGGATGAAATATAAAAGAAGATAGGAAGTTAAGTATGAAGTAACGGCCTTAGGTTAAAATAAAATAAGTGTGGTCGATTTAAGAGGGTATATGATGTTGAGAGAATTGATGGGACGAAATAGAATGAGAATAGAAAGTTGTGTGTTAATTAATGAATAATGTAGGGGTAATATTAGCGATGAGACAAGATAATGAACCACTAGAGAGATAATGATCTAAGTTAGAATGAATGAAAGACTCTATGATTGTAACAAGAAAGTCGGTGGGATAATGACATACACTTATATTTAAAATACATATGAAGAGAAAAATACGGTGTCTATTTTAGGATTAAACAATGAGAAACGATGATGTTCATTTTATTATGATGATGAGGATGATGTTGGTAATTATATATATGATGATACTTATTTATGATGTCGATAATGATGAGATAATAATTGTTTTATGTTGTTCAATAATGAGGAGTTAAATATTGTTTATGATGATGAGTAACGATGAGAAATACCTTATTTCTAATGATGAGTAACGATGAAACATACCCTGTTATGTTGATGTGTACAATGAGCTGAATTTTTGTTATGGTGTAATTTATTGATGATTTGTTAATGTGCATTACTTGGTGGGTCTGTCTTTATGCATGCATATAGAATCATAATTAGGGAACGATGAGAGTGTGTTCTGTAACACAACTCTGACATACAATAAACGATGAGTAGGTGGTACCACATTCATATAGGTCTAGGAACGAAGTGTATTTGCATATAGCTCATGTTAGGTGTCTATGATGTGTATGTGATATATGTGGTATGTGTTAATGCTGATGTATTGTGAGTCTTGTGTGTATTTCTTAATGTTTTGAAAATTGCTGAGTTATGATAATGATGATGTGTGAATGATGTTGTATAACCTGATGAAGAATTTGTGAATATTTGTAAATAATGATCAAATGATGTTATGCCTATTCATATATTATCCATGTATCCCAATATATGTTATGATGAATATTCTCACCCCTTTGTTGTTGTTGTTGTGTATTATGGTGTCTGTACTCTTGGGGGTACGGACACTCAGGACGAGGAGCTCTAGTGTGCGGGACGTTTATAAGGTGGCGACGGAGATATACTTCTGTAGCTTATCTAATTATTTATGTAGTCAAATAATCATGTGCTCTGATTTGTAACACTAGGGTTGGGGTTAAACGTTGAATGTTTAATTTTAGGAATCTTAAGTATTTGAAATCATTATGATATTTTCCACAATGACGATTGAGAATCATACATGTTTATTTTATGAAATATTTTTGAAGTATTTTCTGCATTCTTAAATATGACGTATTATTTATTATTCGAATGAATGATTGATGAGTATGTGTAACATCCTTTTTGTTTAAATTTTATCGCATTATTTATTAAATCAACGTCGGGAATTAGGGTGTTACACAGTGACTCAAAACAGAATCAAACCCCCACCATGAACCACTGGCGCATCCATCGGAAGAACTGGTGTCGTAGTGGTGCGGATGGCGAAACGCCGATCATCACACCACCCACCACCGCGTCTACATCTTGTAAAGGGATTGGAACAAGGGGATGATGGCGGCGAGGAGTGAAGAGAGTTCAGGCGGCGAGGGTTTGTAAAGGAAGGGTTTGTAAGGAAGGCAAATCTCAGTTATGTTGTAAGTTAATCTATTTGAAAATGCTCGGTCTATACTGCTCTTATAGAATTCAACATTCGTTCGTTCATACTTTTTTTAATAAGTCAAGATGAAACTTAAATTAAACAATAAAATATTCACCACCAAAAAGAAGAAACACAATAAAAACATCTAAGTAGCGTCCAAGCAACCTAAAGGACCTTGTCATCATCTAAATAACACAATAGAAACATTTACAACATTTTTCTTCGGTCACCACAACCAATAATCTAAGACACCACGCCTACCTAAATTGTCTTTGGTAGATTACCTATTCTGAAAGAGGCGTCAAGCAACTAAATATCCTTATGCCAAATCAAATCAAAAATGGCTCATGCCTATTACATTTACGAACTAGTAAGATAATGATATATGTCCCTCGGACTGAGTGCACACCCTGTTCATACTTTGTAAGAATCTAACTTTTAATCTCGTTGATTTCAATGCTTAATTACTCATATGTGTATGGAGTATTTACATTTTTTAGGATAAAATTATGTGTGGAGGAGAACTTATTCCAGACAACATCAATAGAGTAGCATTTAATACCATAAATGAATTGATGAATTTTCTGCAGTTTCAAATCCCAATTAGAAAGCATAGCACGATTCACGATGAAAGAGCTGAAGAAGGCAATTTGGTTCTCATGGTATGGCTTTGCCGATTTATTTGCGTGTGAATTTCAACAGTAATGTATGATGAATACTCCCGTGTTAAGAATTTATTTTTAGTGAATTAATTCTAACTAAAATAAGATAGACATAAAGTAATTTGTGTTTAAATAATTTCATAAGAAAACGAATTGAACTATAAATTAAAGTGTAACAAACAATTCTAAAATTAAAAAATATAAATCCTAACACCAAGTAAAATTAATTTTAAATGTAAAATCAATTTTATTTGAAAGCGATCTAATATGTCATAATCAATTATACACATTTCACATTTAAAACTAGAAGCAAATTTAACCATAAAAGTGGAACCAAATACACTAAATTACTACACTACTCTCTAAATTGATACCATGAGTGGGAAGTGGAATCTGTCATGTTTTGTTGTTAGTAGTGTTTTGTGAGGTAGACATGGTTGGATCATTTTGTTTATGTGTGGTCAATAACTATAAGAGTGTGTTTGGATGGGGAATGTTTTGAGGGAATGTAATGTTTTGAGGGGATTCAAATACTTTGATGTGAATTCCATTGTTTGGATAATAATTTGAAGAATTTTCAAAATGATGGAAATTTATGAAGTTTTTTTTTTTACGGTAAAACAACTTCATTCAATAGATTAAGCAAGAAACAATACAAACAGATTGAGACACTTGAATTGGGACATTCCCCATCCATTGTCGAAAATCAAAGATTAAAGAAAAGATAACACATACATAGTTGATCATACACATAGGTTGTTCGAAAGCCAAAGTGACATAACCAAACCAAGAACAACAAACTAGCATCAGTTCATTCATCCTCTTACAAACCCTTAACCAGGCAATATAAGGAAGAGAATCCACGGTCTTTTTTCCTATCCAGTTACGGATAATTTCTTTGAATTGTGTTCGCACAATTCGACTATCATTGGTCTCAAAATTGTCCAATTTTTCCAGATGTTTGACAGCTGGTGGATGAATAGAGAGGTTGTTGCAATGGGGGCCAGCCTCAGAAGCTTCCTTAGTCTCTATGGATTGCCAACAAAGACTGGCTACTTTGTTCCAAAAGACATAACCCTCTTGGGTCTTTTTGTCAAACAAGAAGAGTGCAGCCTTAAAACAGAATAAACAAAGACATAAATTAAAAATAAAACCAACAGCAGAAACCATATCTGAAGCGCCCAAGGACAAATTCTTAGATCCAAACAACCAGCAAGTTAAGCTCTTTTGGGACATTTCTTCAAACACCACGAAGACATACTTAAAGCAAAATAAAAATAACAATAAAGCACAAATCAAAACATTAAAACAGTGCAACACAGAAACATCATCAAGCCTGAGATCTAGATGGCATCCTAACCATGGTGATTTTGGTGGAGGGCGGGTGGGATGCAACCATGAGGGTGGGGGAGCAGCCATGAGGGAGAGAGCTTGAAATACTGTTTTCAAATTTGGGATGGGGGAGACAAACGTGACAACCATTTGATTGTTTTGTGGTGGTAGCTCGGGTGTTGGTCGCATCTGTGGGAAGGAAAGCTTGGCGGCGCCTGGTGGTGGGGAAGAAAGATCTTTGGTGAGTGAGAAAGAAAATGGAAAAGGATGAAGAGATAGTTGAGGGGAAAGGAGGATGCTCCTACTACAAGATGAGGGAAATACCACCAAAGAGGTGGGCGAAACCCACCATGAAGGTGGGGGGCGGCCACCAAACCCTAAGATTTGGGGGGACATTTTCTAGAGAGAAGGGAGAGCTTCTCTCTCTAGAATTTTACCCGGGCCTTTAATTTATGAAGTATTTTGTTAAGTTAAATTTAAAGAATTTCAAATGACACCGAAAGGATAAGAATTTCAAAATTCTTCATTGTTATAATTTATCAAATTTTGCAATTTGGTCCTCAAATTTTCCAAAATTTTCAATTTGAGCCCAATAAATTTATAAAAAATTGCAATTTGATCCCTCAAATTTTCCAAAAATTATAATTTGACCCCTCAAAAATTTTGAATTTTGCAAATTGACCCCTAATTTCATTTTTCAAATTTGGCCCAAAAAAATTAAAATTTATAAAAGTTGCCCAAAAATAATGATAATATATTTTTTTTATTAGTCCATCCAAACAATAATATTTAGGAATGAAAACAATTTAATTGAATCATTTGAATTACCTAGAATTCTAAATTCTTCAAAATTTCTTAATTACCCCATCCAAACACACTCTAAGGTTGTGCGTTTCCTAGTTGCTTCTTTAGCCGAGTTTTATTTCTCGTTTTCCTCCTGCTCCGGTTGGTTTTGGGGTTTCGTCTGATTGGCGACACTCTCCTTGTTGTTGTGGTTCCTCGTTTTTTCTCTCGGTTGTGTTCATGTTCTTAGTTTTATAAATCTCTTATTCCTTTTGTTTTTTCTTGTATTCTCTACTCGAGTATTTCTCATAATCTTTGTACTTATGTTTTTTTCCCTCCTATTATACGTATGTTGGTCCTAATTTTTTTATGCCATGAGCAGATCGATAAAGTTGTGTCTAGCTATTAATTATTCGATCAATAAACTTGTGTCTAACTATTAATTAATTATTTAAATGTCTTTTTTCTTGCATTTTTGTTGCAAAAGATTCGTTCACAATCATTAATTCGTTATATCAACAATTGTTGCAAAAGATTCATTCAATATGTATTTATGATGATAATAAAAAAATTCAATTATTAATAAGAATTATTTTGTAAAGTTGTATCACTTATTTATTTAATTATTGTTTTACTAAATTATTATGCATGAAAAAAGTTAAACAATAATTATTTGGAAATGTAGGGTGACTATATATATATAGTCAGTTCTATTTACTTAGATAAAATATGAGTAAATCCAACTAATTTGATTCTACTTTAATGTTATCCATTGCAATATATTTTTAGTTGGTTCTAATTTATTCAAAATAACCTTTGATTTCTCCAAAAGTAAACCTTCATAAAAATATTTTTTAGTTGGTTCTTAATCAATTTTGAATAAGTTTTTCATTTTTATAAAACAGAGTTCTAAATGATTGATACTTTAAAATAAATGGTCTTGTTAATTCTGAAAGACTTTTACAAAATGAGTATAACATGATACTGGATCAAGAGGGGAGAGAGAGAGATAGAGATAGAGAGAGGTTAAATTTAGGAATAAGAATCTAAGGATGGAATCATGTCGGATGTCCAACTTCATTATCCTTATTCTCCTTTGATTAGTCGGATTTCCTAGCTCTATCATCCAGATTGGATTGTTAATTTTGATCAGATCATCCCTCAAGGCGACAAGTGTGTGGATTGGCTTGCAAACCATGATACTTCTTCTTCAGATATTCTGAAGTCTTGAATTTTTTTTACCCTCATCAACTGCAGCACAACACTCCCTCCTTGCTCATGTTCTTCGAGTTGCTCGCCTCAGAGTGTAGTTTTTAATTTTTTTTTTGTCTTTTCTTCATGATAAAAAATCACATAAACTAACCTTTTTAAGGGAAATTATATTAATTAGGAAAAATGACTCTAATCATTGTTTAACTTAATTTTAGGTAACGATTTTGGCTTCTATCTTTTTTCATGTCATTTTCTTCCTTTTAGTAAATTTGCATACGATTTTTCAAGTTTCAAATTATGATTTTATTTCAATATAAGCTCTTAGGGTCCGTTTGATGGTTAGGATATAGAGACAGGATATGATACAATAATCATATCCTACTGAAATCTCATGTTTGATGCACCAAAGGGATAGGATAAAATAAACCATTTTCCTATCCTATCCCGACTATCCTTTGTAATTTCTATCCTGAGTATAAGTTGGGTTAGAAATTATCCTGATGGGATTAGAAGATCATTCCTTATTTATTATCTTGATATTCTGCCATTTTTAAAATATTGTCATTTTTAAAATAATGATAGCATGTATTTTCTATTATAATTAATAACATGCCATTTTTACAATATTTAATTAATGGTGAGAGCAATTTTTTCATTTAATTATAATGATATACTGTTTGTTATCATGTGCACATCAAACACATGATAGGATTAATGTTTATCATGTCCTTATCATATCATATCTCTATCCAGCTTTATATCATATTCTGCCTCTATCCTATCATGACCATCAAACGGGCTCTTAGAGTTCAAATCTATGGTCTTTCATTCATGTACTCTTATGAATTTTATCTTTGATGCTTGAAAGTCGATATGGAGACGGATCAAAAAGATAAAAATTACAAGAAAAAAATACAAATGACGAAATTGTTACCTAAAATTAAATTAAGGACGGTTGAGAGTCATTTTGCCATAATTATATTAACTAACATACATTTAGTTATTATAACTTCTTTCGATATGGTACTTTTAGTTATTTTTGAGTATGAAGGAAGTACACCCGGTCAAAAGAAAAAGAGTATGAAGGAAGTTAATTTTTGTGACGAAATTTATTAAGGAAGTACACTAGTAGTATACTAGTAGTACTTGGTATGTAGTATCATAGCATATTATACTATTTTAGTGTAAACTTATAATATAGGTGCAAGTTGGTGACAATATTACAAAGTACATGTAGCATGATATCACCATTATACGGGATGTCATTAAAAAGAAGGAAAAAACATTATACGGGATCGTGCAGTCGTGACGTATAACCACAAGTTTGAAACTTAAAGTTTGGGAAAGCAAAATACTAGAGATAGTTAACATGGGTTCCTTTATGAGCAAGTTAAGACAACTTTTTCACCCTTCAGAAAATTAAGTTAAGTTAAGATAACTTAATAACCATTTAATATCTTTAAAGAATTTCAATAATCTTTTGTCATTGCTCATTGATATTGAGGAGAGGAATTGAAATTGGGGATAATATGTGTAGGAGGATTTGGGTGTGCTGAAAGAGTGAACCGTTTATTATTTGAATGCCTTTTTTTCTTCAATTGTGTGGAAAAAAAAGTGTTGAACTGGATATAGAAATGCATATGGTCATCCCCGTGAGCTTAGCTCAGTTGGTAGGGATATTGCATATTATATGCAGGGGCCGGGGTTCGAACCCTGGACACCCCACTTTTCCACAATTTAATTGTGTGAGCTCTAACTACTAGGTTACTTGACCAAAAAAAAATGCATATGGTCTTGGTGATTGATGGAATGAACCATTTAAATCAGTTTTCAGGAGTATTGAACGGAGGAAAGGTTAGTAAATAAGAGTATCCTGGTTTTGTGGTTCGCTTACATTCCGATGAATTTGGAAAAGTATAAACATAAACAAATCAAATTTTCTAAACAAAATGGTTGTTCAAGAAGGTGGACAAAAATCACAACATGGAAACGATTTGATGTATTTTTTTGTGTCAAATAGCCTAGTGGCTAGAGCTCATAGAATTAAATGTGAAGAATTGGGGTGTCCGGGGTTCGAACCCCGACCCTTGAATAAAATATGCATTGTCCCTACCAACTGAGTTAAGTTCACGACGACCTGCTGCGAAACTTAATCAATTAAGCAATGAGTTGAGAGGATTAAATGCAACTTCTAGAAGTGGTTTTTGGGTTAAACCCCGATAATCACAAGTCTCAAAATTATTGATTAGTAAAATTGTCTGAGACCGATAGTGGTCACTAGGGATGGGAAAAAAACCAAAAAATCAAACTGAACTTCTGAACTGAACCAAAAGAAACTGAATCATTACTAACAATTCTAAAAATGAACTGAAACAATTCAGTTCGTTTCAAAACAGTTCAGTTCGATTCAAAACAGTTTGGTTCAGTTCGGAATAGTTTAGTTCGGTAACTAAAATTCGATTTCGTTTGTTTTTATTATATATTTTTTCAATAGTATCAATAATAACAGTTCAGTTCGATATGCAAACTGTTCGGTTCAGTTCAATTATTTTAAATTTAGCAAACAATTCAGTTTGGTTCGGTTCAGTTTTCATCTCAAACCGAACCATGCACACCCCTACCAAATGATATTGTTTTCATTTACTACACAAACCATGGTTTTAAATGCATCGTTGATTAGTAACACATTAAGTTGTTCTTTTTTCTTCGATATTTATTGTTCCTTAGATTTACATATTTTTTAATTCTAAACACATAGATTTATTAAAATATATACACAGACAAGTGTGCGCAAGCGCGCGCTCTCACACCTTATTTTAATAACTCACTGTCACACTTTTTTTGATGGAATACACTAACTATAGATAAATTTAAAGGGTTGCTTCTTAATGATATAAACATCTTCATAACCACGAATTCAAATACAAGTGAGAGTAGTTTTGCATATTATTGTGTACATTAGTACCGTACTTGTTTGAAAGATATGTACGGCATTTCATGGATGGAAGATAGGTATGGTTTAATGATTTGTTAAATAATCATCAATAGGGTATTCAACGTCATTGGCTTTCTTATTTTGTGGTTGTTTATAGAACAGTGAGAAACATGATATGACTCAAGAAACTTTGAAAGAACAATATGAAACTGTAAATATCGATTCAACTTTATCCTTATCTATTGGTACTTATATGTATATCAATTCAATGTTAGTTTGTATTAAATATTTTAAGTAATGTCTAGCTCTGCCGGAGAACTTTAGTAGCTCATGATGCAAGCTTTCATGGGACGCTATATGGATATCTAAATATGAATAAATATTGTGTCCTTACATACTTTGGTGCACATCATGCTAATTGCATCCATGACAACAATACTAATTTTATATCAATTAAATTTGCTCATTTAATCTCTCTTGTACTTCTTGTTATAACACCGAATATAATCTGAGGATTTTATAAAACTTATTTAAAATTATATGAGAGATGATATAACTGCAGAAAACTTTTTGGTTTCCTTAGAGGCAATAAAAGTGACGTGAAAGAAGGTAGTGATAAGGTGGTGCTTAAGAGTGGATCAAATGATATTGTTTTCATTTACTACACAAACCATGATTTTAAAGACACTATTGATTAGTAATACATTAAGTTGTTGTTTTTTCGAGATTTATTGTTCATTAGATTTACATACTTTTAAATTCTAAACACAATAGACTTATTAATATATATGCAACAAGTGCGAGCGAGCGAGCGCTCTCGCACATTATTTTAATAATACACCGCCACACTTTTTTTTTACGGAATACACGAACTATAGATATATTTAAAGGGCTGCTTCCAAATGTTATAAACATCTTCATAACCACAACTTCAAATGCAAGCGAGAGTAGTTTTGCATATTATTGTGTACATGAATATCATACTTGTTTGGGAGATATGTACAACATTTCATGGATGAAAGATATGTATCGGTTAATGATTTGTTAAATAATCATCAATAGGGTATTCAAAATCATTGACTTTCTTATTTTGTGGTTGTTTATGGAACAGTGAGAAACATAAATTAACTCAAGAAACTTTAAAAGAGCAATATGAAACTGTAAGTATCAATTCAACTTTTTCCTTATTTATGGGTACTTATATGTATATCAATTCAATTTTGATTTGTACTAAATATTTTGAGCAATGTATAGGCCCACCAGAGAACTTTAGCAGCTGATAATGCAAGCTCTCACGTGATGCAATATGGAGATCTAAGTATGGATAAAGATTGTCTCCAAACCTACTTTAGTGCACATCACGCTACTTGCAGCAATGGCAACAGTACTTATTGTATATCAATAAAATTTGCTTATTTAATATCCATTGTACTTTTTGTTATAGCACTATATATAATTTGAACCAAGTGTTCGAATTGATGTGCTACACTTGTTCAGATATGGTTGGATAGTTGACAATTTCAATTTTCTTTAATCTACTGTTTTGTTACAAACACTTGTTGAAGGTTATTTTGAAAAGGGATTGGTATTAAGTCTTGATCTTCTGTTTGGTTCTACACTTGTTTGATATCCAACTGTTCTTATTTTCACTTGTATATTTTGATAAGGGTTTTGGGTTTAGTGCACATTGTTGAATTGTGAGAATGAGAATAAAGATCATACAACTACATGCTTGAATGATTTTAGCTTAAATGTATTTTTGGATCTTTAGATTTGGCTCTTGATTAGTGGAATTAGGGTATGTGTATTCGCAATTAATTTGTAATGCCTATGGTTATGGTTACTAGTACATTGATTTACATGAGAAAAAAATGTGAGTCTATATTTTTTAGGTATGCTTGAATTTGTTGTTTGCTTGGTTCTCAACTAATACTTTTAGATAAGAAAATAGGAGATATGAAATAGATTTTAAGGTGGATCTTAGATATGATTTAGTAGTACTAGTACTAGTATTTGGTTGCTGGGATTTGAGGTTTAATTTATTGGATTTCGGTTTATTTCAATTGTCAAAAGAACAAATTGTTAGTTCCAATGTGTTCAAACATACCAAAAATTTAGACTCACATTTTAGCATATCATATGATTAATCTGCATGTTTTCTTGTCAACTTTGGTAGTTTGCGAGTCTTCAAAAATTTTGAGAGGTAACTGTTATATTAAAATATTAAAGATAGATCTCTTGAACTCAATCTAACCACATGGAAAATCTATATAAAGTCCTCACACATTTAATAGGCACATGTAACGAAAAATTATTGGATTATATTATCAATTTTTAAAAAAAAATTGAACACATTGTAATCTTTATTCAGCATAGAGGAGCTCTACATGGAATTCATCGACACTACAAAAATAATGACAATAATGTCTGCATACCATAATAAAGAAACTCTCAACTAATGTTGTTCTAAAACGGAAAAAAAATGGAAGTATCTTGTAGTGATGCTCCCTCTTAGGTCTCTCCATTTACTTAGTTGCAATGTGCATGTTCAAACGCCTAGCCCTTTAAATATAGTGATAAGGTGGTGCTTAAGAGTGGATGAAAAGATATTGTTTTCATTTACTGCACAAACCATGGTTTTAAAGACACTATTGATTAGTAATACATTAAGTTGTTCTTTTTTCGACATTTATTGTTCATTAGATTTACATACTTTGTAATTCTAAACACAATAGACTTATTAATATATATGCACAGGCAAGTGTGGGCGAGCGAGAGCTCTCGCACCTTATTTTAATAATACACTGCCACACTTTTTTTTGACGGAATACACGAACTATATATATATATATTTAAAGTGTTGCTTCCAAATGATATAAACATCTTCAAAACCACAACTTCAAATGCAAGTGAGAGTAGTTTTGCATATTGTTGTGTACATGAGTACCGTACTTGTTTGGGAGATATATACAACATTTCATGGACGGAAGAGATGTATGATTTAAAGATTTGTTAAATAATAATCAATAGGGTATTCAAAATTATTGACTTTCTTATTTTGTGGTTGTTTATGAAACAGTGAGAAACATGATATGACTTAAGAAACTTTGAAAGAACAATATGAAATTGTAAGTGTCAATTCAACTTTATCCTTATCTATGAGTACTTAATTATATGTATATCAATTCAATTTGGGTTTGTACTAAATATTATGAGTTATGTGCAGGTGTGTCAGAAATTTTTTGGAGCTTATGATGCAAGCTCTCACGTGATGCAATATGGGGATCTAAATATGAATAAAGATTGTCTCCTTATATACTTTGGTGCACATTACGCTAATTGTATCAATGTCAATAATCCTTATTGTATGTCAATTAAATTTGCTCATTTAATCTCCCTTGTACTTCTTGTTATAACACTAAATATAATTTGAGGATTTCATAAAACTTATTTAGAATTATATGAGAGATGATGCAACTGCAGAAAACTTTTTGGTGTCCTTAGAGGAATTAAATGTGACGTGACATGAGTTAGTGATAAGGTGGTGCTTAAGAGTGGACCAAATGATAAGGGTGGGAAAAAAAACAAAAAACTGAACTGAACTAAAATAAAATAAAATTGAATCATTACTAATAATTCTGAAACTGAACTGAAATAGTTCAGTTTGGTTCAAAACGGTTTAGTTCAATTCAAAATAGTTCGGTTTAGTTCGAAACAGTTCAGTTCAGTTCGGTAACTAAAATTCGATTTCGTTTGTTTTTGTATTTTTTTTTCAACATTATAAATAATAGTAGTTCGGTTCAGTTCGGATTGAAACAGTTCAGTTCAGTTCGAAATGCAAACAGTTTGGTTCAGTTCAGTTATTTTAAATATTACAAACAGTTTAGTTTGGTTCGGTTCAGTTTTCATCCCAAACCGAACCATATCCACCCCTAGTGGTCACTATGATTTGTTCTTGAAATTTTTTTCTCAAAATATTTTCTCACACATGGTAAAATGAAATTTCTCAAAATAACCAAGTTTTTAAAATATGTTTAGAACCAATGACATAACAATGCAAATTCTCATTTATAGAAACGTTTTTTAATTGCATATTTCTCAAAAATACGTTAAAAATGATAATGTATAATTTTCAATCAAAAACTAGGCGGAGTCTCCTTTGTTTGTATTGTTGGGAAATAACGGGGCTGAAGAAGAAAAATAACCACAATCACAACACAATAATATAACGTGGAAACTTTAAAACCGGAGGAAAAACAACAAATTGTTGTCTAAACCGACAACCAAAGAATTATTACTATATGAAATTTTTTACAACACATAGACTATTATTCCTATGTGAAATTTTTTAAACACATAGACTTCTCTCACTCTCACCACAATGTCTCAGCAGTGGCGGAGCGAGAAAAAATATCGGGGGTGGGCCAGCAAAATATACTCTAATATATAAAACATAAATTTTTCAGTTGTAATAAACGCTAAGCGCAAAGTTTAATCAAAAAAGTAAACTACATACCTTAGAAAATTAAAATAAGTCGTAGCGCGATCCAACTAACTTGAAATCATCAATAACTAACTCAAAACTAATACTTGCACTAATTTCCCTTTCGATATAAACCGCCATGATATCATTTAGAAACCCACTTCCCATCTTGTTTCTCAACTTAGTCTTGATAATCTTCATTGCTGAAAAAGATCTCTCAGTTGTGGCTGTAGAAACTGGAAGAGTCATGATAAGGCGGAGTAGTCTATCAATCAAGAAGTAAATTTTATTCCTCTCAGTTATCAAACTAACCTACTTTAATTAACTGATACATAAGAAAAATTATTGATAACTTTGTCAATATAACATAACTAAAGTAAGCAAAATCTTAATTCAGGGCTACACATATTTGGGAAACAAGTTTACATAGAACTTTAATAGGCATTCTCATTCCAAAGGGATTTTAGAAAGAAAGCAAAATCACTGATGCTTCAAAAGTTTAATTGGAAACAATTAGAACATATTCATTGCAAATAACACATTGGCACATTGCTACTGCCATAAAATAACATTGCTAATGCCATAACATTGCAAATGCAAGGTTGCTCAAGATGTGCATAACAACAAAAATATGAAAACATCGCAGTTTCAAAATTCAATTACCAAGTACCAACAATCAACAAACAAGAACAACAAATAAGAAAATTAATTAACATTCAAACTTAGTAATAGTAGCAATCATCAATCAACAATATCAAACAACAACCAATCTTAGTAGAAAACAACAACCAACAAACACCTTTAAATTCTAAAATCAAAAAGAAAATCAACAATAGTCAAGAAATTACCTTTCCATTTGGATTGGAAAAACAGAGAGTGAAAAGAAAAAGGGTTTTTGTTTGATCTTCTCTGAATAAGAGAGAAGGGAGTAACGGAGTGAGTGGTCAGTGATGGCGTTCGCGGGGTTGGAAATCGGTGAGAATCGGCGACGTGACACGGTGAAAAAGGGTTGAAGGTTATCGTTTTCAAAGAATGAGAAGAAGTCTAGTGTGGAACAGAGGAACTGGAAGTGGAAAAGTCTGAGAATGTTGGGTGTGAAAAACAAAATAAGCTGAGGGTATTTTCGTAATTTCCCGATATATGGGGGTGGGCCATGGCCCACCTCAGCCCATACAAGCCTCCGCCACTGTGTCTCAGTACAACCACACTCTCATAAAGAAAATATTTAAACTAAGTCATATATAAGTTTAAACTGCTACTAATTGGTACATCTAAAAACAAAAAATCTAGGTTCAATACATAGCCTTGATCTTCCCCTTACTTCACCACACTAAGCGATGTGAGACTTCTCCAATAACTAATATTTTTTTTAACATCCTTCTTTATTAAAAAAACTCGACAATCAAACCGAACATATATAATATTCTCTCCATGTCCCCATGAGTTTAGCTCAGCTGGTGAGGGCAATGGATAATATATGCAAGGTTTAGGGTTCGAACCCCAGACACCACAAAAAAAAATATAATACTCTCTCCATCCTAAATTATATGTCTATTTAGAAGAAAAAAAATGGCATAAATTATACGTTGTTTTACAATACCAATGAAGTATTAATTTTATTTTTTGTATTATATCCTTAACTATTTATTATTTTCTCTTCTTTCAATTTTTAATTTATCTTTCTCATACCATTTATTAAAGGGCAATTTTGTAAAACAAATCAGAATATTTTTTTATATAAAATTAATTACTTTTTAATACGTGTGAAATGATTTTTTTTAAATACATTAAAATGACTAAAGTATCACATAATTTGACACATAGGGAATAATGTTTACTAGAGCACAAGATTTTGGACAAGATTTTGTCCTATTCATTTAATTTCTTCTCAATTTCTTTCATTTGGAGAGATATCAACACAAAAAAATCTTGAAAATAATTAATGATGGTGGAACCCATTTAATGATAGGACCCACCACCTTTTTTTTTTGTCTATCTATTTCCTAATTGCAATCTCCATTTATTTTGAATAAATGGAGAGAAACTCAACCCCCAAAAATGACCATTTTGCTCTTATATTTTCGGACAATACTAAAATAAACACTTTTCAAAAACTAAACCGATTAAATCAACAATCTATTCATTTAAAACATACACACATATATACACACACATATTGGTCACAAATAATCTTCAACAACCCTAATCCTAGGTTCAACAAATAAAATTCAAGTTATAGCCAATGCTAAATTATGGGTCTTACAATTATGTTATTTCAAAAGTTTATTATGTGATATTTTCTATCCTTATGAGGGTTTAAAATTGAACATTTTTTTCCATATTTTTCTATGATATTATGTTATTAAACACTTTCAAAAATAGATGATGTCATATGTGATGTCAACCTAATTAGGATACCAGGGAGAGATACCAACATAGTGAAGACCCCCCTTTCCCTTTTTGATGGTTCGTCTTTTTAGTTTTTTTTTTAAAAAAATAAATAAATAACACATGACGGTCTAATGGGGCTAGTTTGGTAAAGTTTTTTTTTTTTGGGGAGGTAAAGTTATATTTTAGTTAAATTAAGCTCTATTTATGTCTAAATTATCTTCAAGATGTTAACGCTGCTACATTCTTCTAACTGAATTTTTTTCACCAAAAAAGAATCTTATAACTGAATTTAAACACAACCTCTAATTAAAGGTGGAAGAAATTCAAACTATTTCATCCAATCATTTTTGGATCCATTAATAATACGAATATTACCATCTTTACAGTTTTTTTTCATGCAAAAAATATCAATATAGTAAATACATAATAAGGTACGAAAAATGCTATATATAGCATAGCTGTAAGGTACTTTAAAAAATTGTTAATTAAAACAAGGCTATTTATTTTTAATAAAACCATTTTATTTTTTATATTTTTTTTATAAGTATTAGTAGTTAGTTAGTTGTTAGATTAATATTTAATATTTTGTCTAGGTTTAAACTCAAGGCATTCAACTTCTTAATACTTAACTCAAATCATTTTAGCTACGTCCCGACCACTCATTAACAAAACCATTTAACTTAGAAAATTTTAAAGATTGTAAACAACCCTATATATTGTAAAAAGATTTGTATAAATTTAACTTATATAAACTTATCTTAGTAAACGCCTCTTTGCTTTTTTCACATTTCTTAAGAAAAGTTGTTAGTGCAATTAATATGTCTATTTTGTATGTTAATATTAACTAAATTGTCCTTTGTTTGTATGTGTATTAAATTTGACTTTTCATATTTCAAGGCAAGTTAGTAGTATTAATTAGGGATATGTTTAAGAAAAAATAATAAATGTATCTAGTAATTTGAAAAGGGGTTTACATTTAGGGACAAAAATAAAGTCAAATGAGTGCTTAGATATAGGGACAGAGGGAATACAATTAATTTAGTGTTAAATTGCAAAGAGAAGGGAGTGTTGGATGTTTTACATAAAATGCAAAGTTACTATTATTCTATAAACTAGAAATGCATTAATTTAGGGGGTGTATTGGATTAGGATTCTAAGAGATTTTAAAAGACTTTTTTATCATAAAAAAGTCTTTTGGTATTCAATCAAGACTCTTTGCAACTTAAAACAAGTCTTGTGGTATTCAATCAAGATTCTTTGTCATTTAAAAAAAGTCTTGTGATATTCAATCAAGACTCTTCATCACTTAAAAAAACTCTTGTGGTATTCAAAAAAATTCAAATTTCGAAGGATTGTTTAATAAATTGGATTTGGATGAATTTTGTGGGATTTTCTAGTGAAATTTTATCATGAAAAAGTCTTACTTGAAAGCATGGGATTTCTTAGGACTGTTTTTCCTGTTATCTTCTCCTCTCTCTCTCTCTCTCTCTCTCTCTCTCTCTCCCTCCCTCTCTCTCACGCCCTCTCTCTTCCCCTCTCGCTCTCTCTCTCTCTCTCACACTCTCTCTTCCCTCATCTCTCTCTCTCTCTATCTCTTCTCTCTCTCCCTCTCTCTTCCTCTCTCTCTATCAAAAGAAAAAAGCAAAATGAATAAAAGAGTTTGTCCTGAGAATAGTGTAAAAGAGAGTGTGTTATAATCATTTTTTCAATCAGTCTTTAAAATTCATAATATCTGTTGAAATCTTTTGAAATCCATAAAATCATTTCAAATCCTTTTAAATCTTATGAGTTAAATCCATTGAAATCCAAATTGTAAATCTGGATTGTCTTTTAAAATCATCAAAGTCATTAAAATTCTCCAAAGTCTTTTAAAATTCTTAAGACTTTTTTAAACAAAAATTGTCCTTAAAATTCTTATCCAATACACCTCCCTAAGTGTCAAATGCGCACCAAGAAAAATTACAAGGGAAATTGATTGAGAAAAAGTTGTGTTTTAAAAAATGGATTGGTGATCAATCTGGTTAAGGTATTGGTTTATTGAGTTATTAGTCGAACCACTGGGACACTAGTTAAACTGCATGCCTAAATCAGATGATCAGATTGTATAACTCTGTTTCACTAAAAAAATATACATGTAATAGATCATAATTGTTAGCTATTATCCCTCTCTCCAACAAATACATGAAGTCTTTTATTTTTTTCCATCATAATTGTTCTTCTATTTTGCACTTTGAATTTTTAACAATATTACTCTTATTTATAGAATTTTAACCCTTCATGGAACTATTATTCTAGGTAACAAAATTTTGTTTGAGGGAAGTTTAAATTTGTAGGTAACAAAAAGTAAATTGTTTTAAAAAGAAGAAACTTGAATTTTTCAAATAAACATTATCAATTAGTTTTATTGAAAAAAGAGCAAGTATGAATAATTGAAAATGGCATAATTGACAAATTGTACCTTTAAAATATTAAAAGGAAATAGAAATACAAAATTCGTACTCAAACAACGCTAAAAAAATGAATGAAGGAAGTATAATAAAACCTATGATTCTCTCAAGTGGAACAGACAACACAATGACATTGTATTAGGCTTTTGATGTGCATGTCATGTGTTCGACCCTCGTAAGCTCCACTGTTATATATATTTTCCAATATTTTATATTTTGCAGATCCAAGAAAATGTGTGCATCTAGTTACAAAATCAGTTCACATGTGAACCGAACCGATTATGCATTCGTCGGATGAACCAATCAAGTTCTGATTAAATGGCATAGCCAATCCAATAAGGTGACCAACCGATGCAGGAACTGGTGTTTTATTAGACCAGTCAGATCGACATGTGCGATATTTAAAACTACAAGAACAAGAACCCAACTTATTTTTTATCGGTTGAAGTTGTGCCTCATCTCCATCTTTTCACTAAAAAGAATAGTTATTTTGTTCGAAGGATGTCATCTCAATAGTTAGAAGATGGACTTCGTAACATCAAGAAAAGAGTTAGATTTCCATCTATTTCATGCATTTTAAAATGAGTGTCTTTTAAAGATGTTGCACACGTATTAAAAAATAAAATAGTCAAAGACATATTGTTTTGTTCGAAGGATGTCATCTCAATAGTTAGAAGATGGACTTCGTAACATCAAGAAAAGAGTTAGATTTCCATCTATTTCATGCATTTTAAAATGAGTGTCTTTTAAAGATGTTGCACACGTATTA
>Ga0228710_1000251_pt1 | contig 57905 bp, 23 predicted proteins | sample MedpolnodulmetaG_FD_177995 | JGI IMG/M metagenome (GOLD analysis project Ga0228710, IMG submission 177995) | Root nodule microbial communities from Medicago polymorpha collected in Santa Monica, California, United States - pink nodules | ecosystem: Host-associated > Plants > Roots > Nodule... | reverse complement strand
CCCTCTCTCTCTCTATATATATATATATATGAGAATGGTAAGAATAAATCACAACCATTAAATAATAAATATATGGTTGAGATTAAGACACCACATTAAAAACTCAAGTACCTCCTTTTCTCATTCTAATCCCTATATATAGTATATTTTGGTGGCCCAATTGAACTTCTTTTTCTTGCTCCGCCACGGTTGGGACAAAACCTAATGATGGAAAATATTATGGGGACTAAAAGTTGAAGAAAAAAAATTAATATAGACTAAAAGTGAATTTATAGCAACCAAAAACATATTTTAATCTTTAATAGAATAAGTTTTTGTCTTTTTGTGAGGAAATCAATATTGATTTTGCTTTTGCCTTAACCTTCTAGTTATTAGGGAATGAAGCACATATATAATTCGAAGTTTAATCGAGAGATAAATAAAGTATAGTCAAAAATTGTTTCGGTCAAAAATTAAACTTGAGTTCTTTTGCATGTTCTCAAACAATAAACAATATCGAACAAATAACTAATGAGGTTAAACCAAAAATATTTGGATATCAAATAAGCCAATTAAGAGTATGGTGCACAAGTAACATTGCATCACAGATCAATAGTTCTATAATATCTCACTCCATCCGATCCGATGGTATGATTTATTTATTAATCTAATCATAAAAATAAAACTTATGCATTGTCTTACTTGTTCACCATAAAACTAGCCTCGAATAAGTCATAATTGTAGTTAAAGAATTAAAATGGATCTGTTCAAATTACTTTAATTAAAACAAATTGATGTGATTTGTAAACAAATAAATAAAAAAATTGATGGTGTGGTGTAGTTGGAACCACAGGCTTAGTCTGTGGATGGAATCTCATAACTCAGATGTCTCGAGGTCCAGTCCACTTGAGAGCAAAATATCCATCGAGAAACTAATTTCACATCATGGGAACTTTCAGCACAGTTAATAGTATAAAAATGAAATATTCTTTTTTTTGGTAAAAGAAAATGAAATATTCTAGTGTTTTGTGAATGAAAATGTCAACGCATTTGTAAAAATTTGACGATGTAATTTTAAGTGATTTTATTTTGTTTTATACTAGGTCGCTTTTTGTATCCCCAGTGTTTTTTTTTTCTTACTTTGTGTAATTTTAATCTATTTAAGTGTTGTAGGCTTAAAAAAAATAGTATGTACTTCCAAAATTAACTAATTTTCACTTTCCATTTATGATAATAAAAATACATCAATCCCCGTGAGCTTAACTCAGTTGATAAGGATATTGCATATTATATGCAGGCCACAATTTAATTGTGTGAGCTCTAGCAACTAGAATATTTAAAAAAAAAAAAAAAATACATCAATAGTTAATAAGGATCATTTAATAAAAAAATTCTTTCAATTATCAATTTTTTTCTTAATTTATGCAAAATCGTTAAATGTGGTTAATATTATTGTGACAGATGAAGTATTTCAAAAGTTAAGTATATAATTGTTTGTAATTTGTTGACTCTGCATTTTTTTAACTGAAAATGTATAAAATTTAATTTCTTATAGTTTATGAAATTTAAGTATTTGAAAAGCAACACTAACCAGAAAAAGATGCACCATCTCATTGTGGCTCAATTCAGAAGTGCTTTCTCCAATAATATTGTTGCTATTAAGAAGTGAATCTAACACATCATTGTACACCATAGAATCAACTTTGGAAGATCTTGAACAAATTCTTTCTTCAATAATTCCATCAAAAATATCACATAACTTCTTCATGTAATTGGCCATCTTTACATGCACACCTTGTGGATCAAAAGGACGAAGAATTGGAAAGAAATCTGAAACATTAGGCCTACCAGCTTCTTCCATGAAACTCTCAATAATTTTCTTAAACTCTTGAGACTTTTCATCAGGTGTGGAAAGAGCCAAATCCATAGAGAACAAAGTATTTGAAATTGAATTAAGAACAGTGTTAAAAACAGCCTCACCAATATCAAAAACCTCACCTTTGTTGCTTTTTTCATTCACATAATCCAATAATTCTTGCAACTTTTGTTGGCGAAGGTTTTTTGTTGAGTCAAGCATTTTTGTAGAAAATACTTGTGTAGCACAAATTTTTCTTAGTTTCTTCCACAAAGCTAATGTTGGAAGCGTCCCAACTGAGAATTTGTCATGATCAAGTGCACAAATTGCATTTGAGACTGTCCTATTAGAGAAGATTTGGGAATTTTCTTGTAACACTTGTTTGGCTAGTTGTGGGGATGAGATTACTATGGTTGTTATTGTTCCTAGTTTTAGTGTCATGATTGGTCCATAGATTTTTGAGAGTTTTGTGAGTGCCTTGTGTGGGTTTTTGCCAAGTTCTAAGATGTTTCCAATTATGGGAAATGGGTGTGGCCCTGGTGGAAGCTTGGTAGAATTTTGGGTTTGTTTAACTTTTCTAAGAATAAAGATGAGAATGCTTGCACTTGCAAAGGTAACCACTAGTAGAAGTGTTTGGTGGTTCATGGCTTTTTTGTTTTTGAGGGAGGTGGTTCATCTCTTATCGATTTTGCGCCTTTTCCATTGGTTATATATATTGTAAGTGGTAGTCTCACATCACCATGATTGAAAAATTGTTCGATATATGAAAGATGTGGCTCATATATATCTATTAACAACTCCTATGTCTAAACATTTATTAATTTCATATATCTTTTTTTGAAAGAGGTGGCTCCTATATCACATTTATAAAATATTGAATATATGACCAAATGGGATAAAATATTTGAAAATTTTAAAGATAAAATATTGAACATCCTAATCCAAATTGACTTTTTGAAAATTTTATATTGAATATTTATCTTTAAAGAAAGACAATTGCTATATCCCATCCCATTAATAGTCAATCCACTTATTTTATCTTTACCCACCGACGAAAAACAAATATTGCAACGATTTTGTTTATTTTGATTTTCCGTTTTCATGCGGTGTCTTTTTTATTCGCCGTTTTAATGTGGTATTTATTATTATTCAAGTTGAAGATTAGTTTTGATCAAGTGTAGGTTCAATCAATGATTTTTGCGTCTTCATCGTTGCAGATTCAGAAACATGAGTATTTTGGTGACTTGAATATACTCATATTTGTAGGTATATGTACTTTGTTGTTTTATGCTATTAATATGGATGATGTGAGTTTATTTACAAATTCATATTTTTGTTTTTAGCAACTTTAATTTGTATTATATTGACTACTATATCAATTTAAATGAATAAATTTCTTTTATTTTTGTCAAAAAAAATTAATCCAAGGATATTGCGACATCTAAAAAATTATATTTGTAATTTCCCATAATAGTTTATAAAATAATTTCTTGCTTCATGAATTGCTATGTTGACCGGCCGAATTAGAAATAAAATATACAATGGCACTTAATTCATGAGGCAATCATACACAGGTGATTTTATTTTTTTTTGACAAAACACAGGTGATTATTTGTTAATTCAAAATAACATATATAAGACAAAACACACATCACTTGGAAATCATACAAACAAAAAATAATGGACAAGTTTTATCTTATGCAATACCAATTAAAACAAAACAATGTCAAGTTACAAGATCATGATGCTCAACTGTTTTTTTTTTGTGGTGGACGGGTTTGAGCCCCGGACCTTGCATATATTATGTATTGTCCATGTCAACTGAGTTAAGCTCACGAGGACGCTCAACTGTTTTAAATACTACCTCCGGTCCTATTTTAAAAAAAAATAAAAAATTCTTGTATAATATGATCTTATTATAAGTAAAAGATACTTTTTTTTTTTTTGACAAAGTAAAAGATACTTATTTTAATATGTATTTATTGTTACAAATTGTTTGAGAGAACATGATTTTTATTTTTAAATGGAATAAACTTTGATTAGATTTTACTAATTTTCTGATGGAACTCTAAACTAGGTCCCTAAAATCACATATTTAACGCACGTAAAATTATATTTATTGTTATTGTTCTTTTTATAGCCTATTTATTGTGAGATATATGTTTCTAAGATACTCGCATAGTGGATATATATACAACAATTATGGTTGGAGTAGTTTAATTTTTGAACATTAAATAAGTTTCTTGGTCTTGTGTTTTTTATAAATTTGTATTTTCTTATATTAAGAATAGAGACAAAACACATACTCAGTCTCAATTCATTAACAACGATTGTTGCCGTTGGTGTTTAATATGGACAAGTAGCAGTAAACTTGTTCTTGTTCTATATCATACAAAAGTTGACTTTTAACTTCGTATAAAGTATTAGGCTAATTATAGGGTGGAGAAGTAGCTTACGTAGATAGTAATGACCAATATATTTCCACCATAATCGTGGGATTTCTGAAGCAGCTGCTTGCAACCATACTAGTTACTTCAGGATCCCAAGTAATTTACGAACTAGTATAATACTTTCCATATCAAGAAAAAAAAATATTAATATATACATAAAAAAAGTCAAATTACATGCATCCTATCTAAAATATGGGAAGCATTCCTAAACTGTGAAATTGTCATTGAAAAAATATTCTTAAACTTTGAAATTGAGTAAGATTGAAGCTCATCCCACCGATGCATTTATTCTGGGCAAGGGCAATCAGTTGGACGCAAGAATGTAGGAGATACTAGTCAAAGGGCAATGAATGTCATATTACATACATCATTGGCAAGAACAGGTCGAACTTGAAAGTTAGTCGAAGAATGAACAAATAGTACTCAATTGTGATATCTTTTGCACTTGAAATGATTGCGCCGAGAAAGGAACTTTATCTCTCGGCTGTAATTTTCTTAACTACTCTAAAGAATGTTATGTACGATGTTGGGTTTTTTGTGTGCTAAAATACTAAGAATTGCATAAGTAAAGATAAAATAGAACAATAAATATTAAATACACGAAGATGGACTAGTTTGATTGATTGTGTATCGTCAATGAAATATACAAGAGGTATTTATAGACAAAGTTAATTATACTGGTCGAAATGTCATGGCCTACAAAATATTGCCATGACTTCACCTCATTTGGATATTTTCATGGGTTGTGTGTGTTTCTTCTTATTGATGGGTGTATGCAGCGCCCTACTTTCGCTTGTTTTCACCCATCTTGTGACATTTTTCGCTTTCCTTATCCATGTGTACAATACAACTCTAGATTGTATCTCCATGGAAATAGTTGTTCTAATTAGTGACGCTTTAAACACATAACAAAAGTAAATTGTTGATTCGTAAAGTTCGGTGTGTCTTTGACCGATTCTGACACTCCCACGACCTTCATGAACTTTAGTGAATTAAGAAAGATCTGCCTCTTTTGTAATCGATTGGTTTCAAATCTACTATCATTTGTTCGGCTACCAATTATTCCATTAAACCATTGGCTTTAAAATATTTTTAGATGTTGATGGAAGCGTGAAATTAGCCTAGGTTCAATTAAGTTTCCTCAATTATGATTCTCTTTCCTACACTAATAAATGAATAAAAAAATAAAGATAAAGAAAGAATGATGAAGTGATAAAAATGTGAACATAGCTCGTTTGATTGATGAAATATGTCTATTATAATGTATGAACCCAGTATTTATAGCAAAAATTATGCAAATTAGCCAAACATTGTTGTCTAAAGTGATGAGCCCTCTCTCGGCTAATTTTACAGGTTGTACATGATAACTTCCTTGCTCATAGGATCCTACACATTCAACTTCAGCCTCCTCCTTCTCATAGTGGTCTGTTGATTAGTGCGTAGCTTAGTAGAGATTGTGCCTATTTCCTCATTCCTCAAAATGGTTAGTGGGGCTATAAACAAAGAATGAGTTTATGGTGCTGATTATGATATGCACTTGTGACATTTTTGTTGGCGCTATAAACAACCTCACAATATCTAAAACATCACCTTTGTAACATTTTCCATTCACGTAATCCAATAATTCTTGCAACTTGTTTGGCTCATTTTTTATTAGAGAAGATTTGCTCATTTTCTAGAAGCACTTGTTTGGCTAGTCGTGGGGATGAGATTACTATGGTTGTTATGTTGCCAAGTTTTAGTGTCATGATTGGTCCATTGACTTTAGAGAGTTTTGATAGTGACTTGTGTGGGTTTTTGCAAGTTGTGAGATGTTTCCAATTATTGAAAGTGGGTGTTGTCGTGATGGAAGCTTGGTAGAATTTTGGATTTGGTTTAATTTTCTATGAAAGAAAGATGAGAATGCTTGCACTAACAAAGGTAATCACTAGTATGAGTGTTTGGTGGTCACTGTTCTTCAACCCCTCACGTTTCCTTGGTTGGTTCTACTGTTATTATAATTTCTTCAAATTACATTTGTAAATGAAAGATTGGAAGAAGAAAAAAAAGTATTCCTGTTCTGTTTTTTCTTCTTTTTATTGGCCTACACGATTTTTGAGTATTCATGAAAAGTCAGATTCTATTTACAAATTGTATTTCTAGTGATGTCACATGCATGAAAATTGAAAAGTGTGTTTTGATTTTGATTTATGGACTTTCAATCATTTTATTAAATAACAACAAAATCCTTTCTTCAAAAAAAAAAAACAAAATCCTTCGTATTTGTAATAAACAGCCAAAATATAATGGGATTGTGAATCACTTCAAAAATGATCCATTACTAAATAAGTCGTTATCCCAAAGCAAGTTGTCAAATCTCTTTTCTTTCCTTTTTTTCATATCTTCCTTTTATTCTTATTCATAAATTTTTTGGTTTTCTATTTCCCAATTATTAATCAACATTTCTCTAGTTTTTATAATGAATAGTATTTACAACTAAAAATAATATAAGTTTTTGAAGAAGTAAATAGGCTAAATTACATCAGGGATCTTTTAAGTTTGAGGGTTGTAACAAATAGATTATTAAGTTAATTTGGTCACATATAAGTTTTTTAAGTTTGTAAACGTTTTCAATTTAATTCTTTTGTTAACCAAACGTTACGAAAACAATGATCTGCAGTTAAATGTATGATCACCCCACCCAATCCTCCGAATTCGATTAAACCACCAATTGGACATTGTGGCTGCATTTTCTTTCCGGTGTGATGATTTAATCGAAGCATTGCCATATTTAAATGCGTTTCAAAGGATTAAAAATTTGACACTGAAGTTCCGCTAGTCAATTTAGTTTTGACATGTCATATCCCTGCTTCAGATTTAAGGAGTCTATAATTCCAGATACCTAGTTTACAGTAAACCAAAGGAAAACATAGATTAAAGAATATTTAGTGACACAAATACAAATACCAAAGGTGAGTCATATTTTTCTCTATATTTTAACAAAAATTAACCATAAATTCTATAAGAACCTACAAGCTTCTGAATGAAGAAAAATCCACCTCCAAGGGGAAAAATATGAAAGAGCTATGTTGAATTTCTCTTATTTGTTCATGTAATGCATAATCTGCTTGCTAGTGCACACTTCACAATACTCCCATAGGTAAGCATAGTATCCTTAAGAATGTGCTGCAAATGATTTAAGATTCCGATGTAGTGACCGGAGGTAATTTATCTTTTACTAATTCTTGAAGTAGTTAGGGAAATAGGCCTAGATGGTGTGCTAATACCAATCGGATAGTATTGATTAGAGTGTTGAAAAGGTTCCTTGATTGTCTTGGCATTGAGATAATCCATAACTTTGTTGAGTTTATCCGTTCATTAATTATGTAATCTTTTATCTCATTCTGCTGTTTTCTTAAATTAAGCTTACTGTGTTCTTAGGACAGGGATGAACTAGAGAAGATGTTCACTCCGTGTGGTGAAATTGCAGATAGGATATATATAATGCACCCTGATGCATGGTAAGTTTTCTCTCTTTTTTTTACATATATATATATATATATATCTGTCCTGTTGTATGTTATAACCGATTTATATGGCATTTTTAGGTCTGTTAAGGTGCACTTCAAAGACGCCGAAAATGCCATCTCTGCTCAACGATTTGTTTCTAGCTTTAAGTTCAAGTCGGCACTATTAAAGCTTCATTTAAATGTTGATTGGCACTGCGAGATAGAATCTTGGATACTCTTAAATACCGTATTATTTGTTCAGGGTTTAAGGATTGAACCTCAATTGTCGTCGCAGGAGGTAATTTAAACTTGTTAACCCCTTCTTTAGTGTGGGCACACCTAAACTGCCATAATCTCTTGATCATTTATATGGTCATCATTTTATACGCTCATCAGTATATTTGTTTGTTAGATGGTGGCTTGTATAATTAAATTGAGCTTATTGTGTTTTTAGATCCAGGACGGACTGGGTGCCATTTTCGGTGGACTTGGCTACAAAATAGAAAAGGAGATATTTGTTTACGAGTTTAAGGACACTGATGAAGTCGATGTGAAGTATGTATTTTAATTTATTTTTGTTCTGCCGTGTTAAAATAAACTTTGCCATGATAGTTATGTGCTAACTCTTAACAACTATATTATATTTTCAGGTTTGCTCACGTGCACTTCAAAGATGCCAAAAGCATCGATGCTGCACTAGAATTGCATTGCAAAGATAAAATTTGGGCTGTTTATGAAACCAAAGTATTTTCATGAAACTAAACTTGATGTTGGAAGGTTTCTTTAGTATTTTTATTTTAGTCAAATTTTAGTAATTTTCTGTTTTTATTTCATTTTGTTATTTTTGGCCCATTAGTATTTTTGTTATTTTTATTTTATTTTGTTTTTATTTTTCTATTTAAGCTTAATAGTTGTAGTCTAAGAGACAACTTTTATCAATCAATGATATTTTAGAGAGTTTTCTCAATTTTTACTGGATTCTGGAACAACTACTAAATACATAAATAATATCAGGGAAAGGCAAACCATTAGAAACATCCAATGGTTGATAGGGAAAGGCAATAAAATGTTGAAATACACTGAAACAAAATTGTGAACGAATACCAATTAGAAAACATGACCACGCGACCTTATCGTTTTCTCTCGCGCTTCTCTTTCTTAATCAATGAAGATACATTAACTTTTGAGATTACCTTTGATTCATTAATTTTTTAGATGGAATCAGTCTAAATGACTTATGAGGTGATTAGGTAGTTTTTGGTAAGCTTTTGGTTGTACTGTTTGTTGTGGGAGGTTGTTCTTTTTCTTCTTGCCTCTGTCACCTTTAACATGTAGAGGTTTTGAGATTTTTCTTTCTTTACTGCCTACATGTATTTAGCAGGCCGAGGTGTTGTTGTTTGGTGCGCCTAATTTTCCCCTATGTATCAATTCATAAAAAAAAAAGTCCAAATGGTTGTTCTTTTTTATAGTTTTTTGAGAAGCAAGTTGCATCATATACTTCATCACTAAATTAGAATGTGAAGCTTAGGCATGGCAACAAAACCCGTGCCCATGGGTACCCGCCCAAACCAACCTCGATTTGACGGATTTTCCCCGATTTGACTGGGTTTGGGTATGGGTTTGGGTATTCCCTGATTTCAATATACGGGTATGGGACGGGTAACGGGGATATATGCACCCACCCCGAACCCATACCCAAACCCTACCCGAATGTAGAAAGGTCATATTTTTGTTTTTGTTGAAGAGGTTGATAATGACATGCCATGTTATTTGATTTGATAATTGTCATGATATAAAGAACTTTTGTTGATAGTTAAAGGAGCAACCGAATTATTCGGTAAGTAAATGTTAAAATGGACGCAAATTGTTGGATAATGCACTACAATATTGCCATTGAAGCTTAAAAAAACTCTTTTTTTTTTTATCAAAAAAATTTATTCACTGCGGGGACGGGGATGGGGCAGGAATACCTGAACCCATTGGGGATGGGGATGGGATTCAATTTCTCATCCCCGTTGGGTATGGGTAGGGTAACGGGTAAGTAAATGGGATTAGGGGATGGGGACGGGGATGACAAAACCTGTCCCCACCCCGCCCCATTGCCATGCCTAATGAAGCTTAATTATGATGCAATAGTTTATATCTTTAAATTATGATGCAATAGTTTATATCTTTATATCTTCTTCAATAAAATGGTTGTTCTTTTTAAGCTCCAAATGGTTGTTCTTTTAGGTTCAATGGTCGTTCATCACTAAATTATTTATAAATTAGAATGTTTTTTATTTAGGTTCAATAATATGAGTTATTTTTATCTTTTTATTTAGGTTCAATAGAAATAGTTGTTTTTATCATTTTATTGATAGATTAATAATACATTACAATAATGTTGAAGTTTTTTAAGCTTATTACAAAAGAACCTAAAACTATTTACAAGGGGAGGGGGGTAAGTTATACCAGTGGCTCCAGCCACCGGTGGAGAGGAAAGAGGGGAGGAGGAAAGAGGATGGGAAGAAGAAAACAACGCTGGCGAGGGCACAAGGGCCTAGGAAAGAGGGGGATGGGAAGAAGAAAACAACGTTGGCGAGGGCACAAGGGCCTCTAGGAAACAAGAGACCATGATGGTCAACCTTGCACCCAGACTAACCAACATGACCTCCAGATGAACCACACTTCGTTGCAACGCGGTTCCATCCTCATTGACCGTTTATACAATCCAACAAGAGGCTTCTTTCTATGAAAGACCAATGATGAAAACACATGGTTGTAGAAGGAAGAGGATGAGAGGGTGGGAGAGGTTTGTGGGAGAGGGTGGGGGAGATGGATGGTATTTATAGGAAGGGAGGGTGGAAAAACCATTAAGTTGGTAAAAAAACGGCCAAATCCAAAGTAAAATGTTTTCTTTGTGGTGCAGACCACCGACCGAGTGAGTCTGATACAATCCGGATTTTATAATCCGGAATCCATGTTTGGTTTCCGGATTATATAATCCGGAATAATACGATACTTGGTGAAACAAAGCAAAACTTGGTACTTTCTGTAAGGTGAATGGTGTAAGTACAATCCGGATTATAAAATCCGGACAACCTCAACATAGGATTCTTTTGTGAGGACCATATTTTACAGACAGTTTTTGTGGTCCACAACATCCATAAACCCCTATAAATAAGTGTTTCTGGTTTTCACACAAACACACCAAAGAAACCATGAAATTTTTTGTTATTGTGCTGAAGATCTTTCTCATGCCGTCGCAAATAGATTGGTCTCTATTTAACGGCATGATGAAGATCTTCAGCATGCTGTAAAAAAATATAGAGATATGAACATCAAGAGGTTTCTATGAGTTAGATCTTGCTGCCTGCCAGATGAATATGTCATTTGACAAGGCAACAGGATCTAACTCAAAGAAATCCTCTCGAAACTTCTTGCCTTTCTTCATTATGTTGCAAATCTAACAAGAAGCCTGTTGGAATATTCTTGTCACTTTACCTGAAAAATTTGAAGCCACAATTGCATCTCTAGAGAACTCAAGGGGTCTATCAAGCATTACCTTGGCAGAGTTGTTGAATGCACTGCAAGCACAAGAACAAAGGAGGCTTATGAGGTAAGAAGGAACAATGGAGGGAGCTTTTCAAGCCAAATTTCAGAACTACAAAGGTGGAAGGAATGAGAAAAGAAACCAGAGCAGTAATACAGATGGCCAAAGCAGCAATACAAGTCTTTTTTCACCCTGACCATACTGCAAAACAAATAACCATCCACCAAACAGATGTTGGTGGAGACCAGACGTAAAATGTCACAAGTGTGATCAGTTAGGACATGTGGAAAGAATATGCAAGGCTCAACATCAGGGAGAAGCTAAGGCTGCTGAAGATCAGACTTTGGAGGAGGAGCAACTCTTTGTAGCATCATGTTTTGCCACCAACACCACCCCGGAGAGTTGGCTTATAGATAGTGGTTGCACAAACCACATGACTTATGATCGTGAGCTCTTTAAAGATCTGGACAAGACAACTATTTCCAAAGTCAGAATTGGAAATGGCTTACTTATTGAAGTAAAAGGCAAGGGAACAGTTGCAATTGAAAGCCTTTCAGGTTTGAAACAAATTTCTGATGCCTTTTATGCTGTTCACATAACACATTCTGCTTCACGTTAAACCTTTCTACATCGAACAAATTGATATCAGCGCCCAATCCTCCCAAGTTGAATCAAACCACCAATTGGACATTGTGCCTGCATTTTCTTTCCAGCGTGATGATTTAATTGAAGCATTTCCATATTCAAGTCCTTTATCTTCCACCAGTGTTATCATTTTGATTGGTGTTTGAAAGGATTAAAAAAATTCAAAGAATGAAGTTCCGCAAGTAAATTTAGTTTTGACATGTCATATTCTTTACTTGAGATTTCATGAGTCTATAATTCAGTAACAAAGTTTAGAGCAAACCAAGGAAAACATAGATTAAAGAATATTTAGAGACAAAAATACAACTAGCAGCGTCATATTGAGTCTATATTTTTCTCTATAGTTCAACAAAAATTAACCAACCTAGTAGCTAAGCTATTGGCTTTTCATGGATCATACTTTCTACAAGAACCTACAAGGTTGCTTCTGAATGAAGAAAAATTCACCTCCCATGGGGGAAATATGAAAAGTCATGTTGAATTTCTCATATTTGTTCATGTAACGCACAATCTACTTACTAGTGCATGCTTCACAATACTCCCTAAGGTAAGCAGAGTATCCTTAAGAATGTGCTGCAAATGATTTAAGATTCCGATGTAGTGACCGGAGGTGGACGGTGATTTCCTGGCCTCGATGCCCATGCTTTGCGACTCCTGTAATCCTCTATGGCTCGGAGTCTAAGTCTCTCATGAGAAGCATCCAGCGAAATCTTGAACCCCTGTATACAAGCAAAACATTTTCCACACAAATAAGTATAGCATGATCCATTGGGTAAAGCTAAGAATTTGAAGTACTTACTTTTGGATTGAAAGACAACTTCGGTGGAGCTTGTACAATATCTCCAAATTTTATCTTTTCTTGCCCAGGAAATTCCAAAATTTCATCTTCTTCGACCTTTTTGTGCTTCTTCTTTTTTGCTTCATACCTGAAGAATTTACCATGAAAGATAAAAATAAGGTAATGTAATGACTTATGAGTTATGTTATTTATTCAGTAAAAAAAATTCACAAGTCCAACTTCAAATGCCATATAAGGCACAACAACAAAAACACAAGTAGGTGCCATATACTACAATAACAATCAAAGTATTTTCTAAGTAGGTGGCATATTTGTTCATATTCATAAACAATACAGATAACAAACATTGGTGTAATATCGACTTATGCTGACTCCGAATATCCTCTGGACCGGCCGTCAAGCAGAGTAAATATTTAACATTAATATCTTCAAACTAAAAGGTTGTTTGTAATTGTTCCATATTGCCATCAAATCCAAACTGAACAATAAGACCATAGTGCTTAATTTGAACTACATAATATCATGGAATAATATTAACCATAAATTCTTCATATTGCAATATCTCAAAGATTTAATACTGATTTTGAATGCACCATTTGCAATTTTAAGGAAATACAACACTAAATTAACAGATTGGATAAAAGTATAAACTGGTACTAAAAATCACGTAGAAAGTACAAAGTGCATCCCTCTAAACTCATTAAAATCGACAAATAAGTAGGTTTTAATTCACTTACTTCTTTTTGCGCTCCTTTTTTTTTAGCTGGGAGTTTGTTTTATCCTCATCCAATGCAAACCTAAGATCTTTAACCTCTTTCCTCTTTCTTTTTTTCTTATTCTTATCATCATTTTCATTAAGCTGTTCATCGCTGTGTTGTGGTGCCTTCAATTGTTCACTAGTATCACCCTGTTTCACCTGAGCAATTCCATCATTATCTCTGTCATGTAAAGGAAATTTGTGCACAAAAATATCCATTCAATACAATGAACACGGTAGAAAAAATTTAATAATTTATCAGTTAAATTTTTATTAATCTTGACATACCATCACATATACTCTAGTTAGAAGTTTCCGCTTTTTCATGGAGGCCATTTTTATTATTTGTTAAATACATTGAGAAATTTATTTATATTTTCAGTTACAACTAGAGTCAAGAGTTAACGTAAATTGGAAGGACTACATTTTAAACAAAATCAACATCAACATATGTGAAAAACCAAGAAATGCAAACACTGAATATGCAAAGCACAAAAAAGGGTCTGTTCGGATGGGTGTGTTTGAACTTACCAACTGACATAAGCACTTGTGAGTTGTGAGACTATTTGGGAGAGCTTATGAAAACAACTTATGACATGTCCATAAGCTCTCCGGCATAGCTTCTGAAAACAACTTATAACTTCCATGAAAACAGTTTGAATTAATTTTATTGTTTGTTGAAGACATAGCTTATACATAAACAGTTATACGATGAACACTAATGCTATATAAGCACTTAATTAAGCTGTGTATCCAAACAGGGCCTGAATCCATGATAAATCTTCACATGCCATGCTCACCCAGGACAATAATCATCATTACAACACAGAAGCCAATGAATGCATCATGTGCTCACACTAACATACCTATAAGACCCCTTAAGCAACTCAAATAGAAAAGCACAACGAGGGACTGTTTGGATGGGCATATTTGAGCTTACCTAATGGCATAAGCGCTCGTGAGGATGTTTGAGAGAGTTTATGAAAAAAAAATTATGACAAGTAAATAAGCTCTCTAGGATAGCTTATGAAAACAGCTTATAGCTTATATGACAACAATTTGACTTCATTTCATCTTTTGTTATAAAAATAGCATATAGATAAGCACTTACATTATTAGGGTCTGTTTGGATTGACTTATTTGAGGTTATTTGGGAAAACTAATGAAAACAGGTTGTGACAATTTTCAAAAGCTTTTTCCAGCTTATTTCATAAGTTCTCTAATATAGTTTATAAAAACAACTTATAGCATATACAAAATCAATTTAATTTTGTTTTATTTTTTGCTATGGAAATAGTTTATGCAAGCTTTTCCATAAGTGCTTATCATAATAAGCATGTGTGATGTAAGCTGCAAATAAACTGTTTATCCAAACAGACCTAGTGTTAAGACCATAAGCTCTTAATTCAGATGTTTATCCAAACAGGGCCCCCAATAAATCTTCACGTAACATGATCGTCCAAAACAATAATCATCAATTCATTCATAATTACATCAAAAAAGCCAATGAATTCATCATGTACTCACACTAACAGATCAAATACAGCAAGCAAAATTATCAGAGAGCAGAAACAAACACAATTTTTCAGCAATCACAATTAAATCAACTACAATTTCATTTATCACTCACTCATATTAACTAAACATCACAAAAGCAATTTTCTTTATTTTAAAACAACAGTTATGAGTATTAAAACCAAAAAAATAAGAAGAAAAAAAAAATGATAAAGCTTACATTTTTGACATGCCCATCATCAAATTTCTTGTCTTTAGATAAACCAGGAGAATCTGAAAACATGGGAAAGCAATGAGAAAGAGAGAAGTAAAAAAATTGAAGCAGAAAAGGTGAAAGGGAAAGAGAAAGAACCATTTTGGTGTTTAGTGAAATTCATGATTTGGCGAAGTTTGAAGGGTAAAGCATCGAGCTGAGAGGATTTAGGCGGTGGTGGGAGGGCGGTGGAGCCACCGTGCGCAGCCCTGTAGTTCTTCTCTCTCCTTTTTCTTCCCTTACCTGCCATTCTCTCTCTCTCTCTCTCTCCACTGCTAAACCCTAATAATACTAATTCCTTGAGGTTCTAAGCAATTTTCTTTAACGATGTCGTTTTGAAATATTAGGGTTTCTTTTTACACAATTTTGAAATATTTCATTTTGTTGGATAACCAAGGTTATGGTTCGAACCCAGCCTTCAGCATACAATAATGTTAAAACTCTTGAAGAGTTTGCCGCCCATTCGGGTCTCACAATATTCGAGTGATTAATCTCTGCAGTTGCGCGTGGAAGTTACCAGATTTACACCAAAAATACATGCATAGGTCGAATTTGAACAATTCTCAAGTTTTTTACTTTTAGACTGAATTTCTAACCACTAAATTATTTTATTAAAAATATAATAAAAATAAATTAGGGCCTAAGAACTAAATAAACCTTTGTCAAAGGAAAAACTAAATACCATCCAATAAATTTAAAATGAGTAAACCACAATTTTGATCGTTGAATTAGTCCCTGAATTTATCGAAATTACAAACATATTTAAAATTGTTTTTTTTATTACTTTGGTCCTCGATTCTATTTGTAGGTAGTGATTTTAATCCATAAAATTACTAACAAAAGAGATATTATAAATTATTATTTTGAGACGAATGGAGTATTAATTATTTTTTAGCCATTTTTCTTTTAAAAAAATCTTTTAACCATTTTTCAAGATTGTGTTTCATGAGTTATTTATGTGAAACCACAAGAGGTCTCCGTCCTCTTTTTCCTTATTTGTTTATTCTATGTGCTGAAGGAATTACACCCCTCATAAAGCATGTTGAAGGTCGTGGTCTAGTTCAAGGTGTTCAGATTTGTAGTCGATCACACTATTTATGATTTATTTTTACAGGTTTTGAATTGCTTGAATGATGATCAAACGACCATGTTTGATATGATAACATAAAGCACTAGACAGAAAAAGGATTACTAAACTTTGGGATGACAAATAGGAATCAACTTATGTAGTCATCATTCGTGCAAAAGATTTGCTTACCTCGTGGCAACATGCTTACACATCATGTGACTCGAAATACCATAATTTCAAATGGGTTCCTCCACTCGTGGACTTTTTTTAATTAAAATGTGTTTTTTTTGTGGTGGCCAGAGTTTGAACTCTAAACCTTACATATATTAAAATGTGGTTGGAGCCAGGGGCGGAACTACGTTGAGTAGTATGTGGGCTAGTGCCCCCACTATCTTTTCATTCGGTATACCAATATATAGTATAATCATAACTCACACCTATACAAAATTACAAATAATTACTTATATTTAAGTTTAACTAACTACATTACCCATTCAGTAAAGACATAAGTGCTAGGCCTTGCAGTTGCAGCCCTCGACATCTTAGTTGGTGCTGGTTTTATCCCCTGTAATTATATTATGGTAAGACTTCAAAGTTTAAATTAGAAGGGATTGCCAATGTTTCTAACCAACCAATCAAAAAACATGTTGAATATTAATTTGTTATTTATTTTGTCTTACAGTTTTTTTTTTACCAGGAAAAGAAGACCGTTGTAATTCAAAATTCAAGAAGATAATTCTTTAATTTATTTCATAAACTATAAAATAATAATAAGTAATTCTTAAACTATATAAAATCTGTTTGTGCCTTAAAAAATTAAATCAGTTTATGTTTTTGTCAACAAATAAAACATGAAATCCATCAATTTAGCTCTTAAAGTATATGAAATCAATCAATTTAATCGGATCACTTATTATATTTACATATTAAAGATTAAATTTGAAAATAGTGTGATAGTTTAGAGATCAAATTGTTGCCCCCACTACTAAAAGTTTCTGGCTCCGTCACTTGTTGGAGCCACATTCCAACAACAATCTTGCTTTGACATTGGAATGTGTGTATGAGATGAACGAGACCGTTTTGTGATTGAAATGAGATTGGTGTCATATGAATCTTTAAGTAGTGGAGTGTGAAGCCTGGGGCTTGTATAATGCACCAAATGAATATTGGTAATTAGTATTACAAATGTTATTTTTGAACTAGATTGTAAAAATAAATGGCGTGTTATACTTGCTGTCATAAGCCTAATAGATCAAAATATGGCTCCATAATAGACACAAGAATTCTCAGATTGTGTTTGTCATGCGAGAAGCAAATGAATTTGTTTGGTACTAATACGAGTTAATATTTAACGTGAAGTTCAAAAAATAAAATTGCTTCCGTCTCCCCTCACAGTTAATATTTCTCCTCAATAAATAACAAAAAAATGCAGCTCCTTAATAATTAACGTGAAATTTTTTTTTGCAACAATAAACTGTGTTAAAGGAGAAGGGATGTGTTTATGTATTTGATGGAAACTTAAGGGAGATTAATGCATATTTTAAAACTAGAAGGAGTGTAAGCACCATTTTAATAGACTTTAGGGGAGGTGAATGCAATTTCCCAAAAAAAATTAAATAAGTTGGGTAGCAGAAGGCAAGGATCTCTTTAGCAAGAGGAAGAAAAAGTTCCAATAGAATTTTGACCGCTCAATCTGTTCTTTGAGCTTTCATGACTGTTGTAATTGTTGGAGAAATCGAAGGGATGGTGGGAGAAGAGAAGGGTGAAGCAGTGGGTGGTAACTGTTGTGCACAATAGGGTTTGATTATGTGCATGTTGTTACAGAGTATGATACTGAATGAAAACCCTTTGATGAATTGAACGGTTTGATTTTAGCCGACTGCAGTGGCTGCGTGTTTACGCGTCCCTAGTCAATCCAGATCCACTCTGTTTCCATTGTTTTTTTTTTAAACGCCTTTTTGTTTGATGTAACAGCTAATGTTCACCAATAACTTAAATCACGAAAGACCATCAACAAAATGCATTTCTCATAAAAAAATAATAATAATAACACCATCAACAAAGTAATTTGATATTACTGCCAGAGTCTATCGCCGTTTACAACATCAATGTTTATTCATGAATTGGTTCCTAATTAGAGAAAATGAGAAATAAGATATAGAACAATAAAACAACACTTTACAGTATCAACCAAAACAAAACAACACTTTACAGCAAACAATATAACAACTTATTTATTCATTACACTCAAAATAATGAACACTCAACTCAGCCAAATCTAATCAATCTAAACATCTGAAAATCAGCAGTATTACAAGAAAGAATGACCACTATATTTTCATTCTCAAAAAAATAAAAAAATTATGGGACAAAAACGGCTCAAACCTCAGTAGGAACTCGGAAGCTTGTCCAATATCAACACTTTTACACAACTGGAGGAGCATAGAACCCTCCACTAAATCTATGAACCTAACACTGGTTGTATTAATTGGAAGTGTCACATGACATCTCTGAACCATAAGGATGCAACCAAAAATGCTTACAAACGAGTGTCACAACCTCAACCTAACTTTCCTAATTGATACCATGTATAGATGATCTGTAATCCACATATGTATAACCTAAAAGCTATGATTTTATAAGAGGCTGAAGTCCATTACCTTCCCAGCCAAGCTTGAGCATTTGATCTACCACTTTCAAGCTTAACTGCAAGAAAAAAAAGTTGCAGTGTTAATAGCCATGCAAAAGAGAAGGAATTAAAACAACATAGGCGTAATGAGAGTTTGGAGGTACAGTATTTTAGTTTAAATGCATTTCATACTCAAATTTTACAACTCATTTAGGAGACTGACTTCTTGTTAAAAACATAATACATTCTGCCAAACGGCGTCAGTAAATTTTCGGCTCCAAATAATACACAACTTTATTTACTCATTTTACAAAACCAGACTACAAGGTAAATACAAGAAGTTTATTCCTTCTACTAGTTCACAAAAATAAATAGTAGGGGGGATAGTCAGGAGTGGGTGGGAACCTTCACTTCAAGGACCATTGATATTTTACAAAGACTCTTTAACTTAATGATATTTTGGAAAGACACTTAACAAGAAAGATTTAACTTACAGATGGATTAGTGAAGATTATCAGTTGTTTATCCAATGTTGAAACCAAAAGATTTGTGTTATCCTGGTTTAGAGTCAGAGCTGTGATATCCTGTCCTTCTCCAAGTCTTAATATATGAAAAACCTACAAAAATTAGAATGGAAGAATTAGTAAGTAGTGAAGAACAGTTTGCTAAAGATGATAATACAAGGTAATAGTTACTAAATATTGACTAATAAGGCATGAGAAAATCGCCTTTTTTCATTATAATTCAATTATTATATTTGAAAGTTCAAATATGCAGCAGAATGAAATGACGATTCTCCCAATAAAAAAAGAAATATATCTTACTGATAGGTTTTTCCTGATATATTGCTTTCTCATGGTGTATAACATGAGGAATAAAATCTAGAAATTTAATCCGTGATCAATGTAAAATCGTAATTTTATCTTTTGCATCTTAATCATGTACCTCCAGAGTGTGCATATCCAGGAAGCAAATTGATGGTGATGGAAGATCTGTTCTGCTGTTTTCGTCAGTTTCTTCTGATTCTGAATCAAAATCAACACCTGACTTATTCCACTGTGAATTTAAACTGTTATTATAGGCCCTGCCATTTTCTTGAGAATTAATTCCGATCAAAGCACTCGTCCCATCATTAGAAATTTGCATGCAACTGATACTGCAAAAGAAGGAAAATTGTGCTCTTGCAATCGGAGTACCATTGAGAGTAAAGGTACTAAGAGTATGCTGTGATTCATTCCAAGTCATCACAACCCCTTCAGATGAAAGACAAACAATATGGGCCTCCACACCATCCAATCTTCTTATTAAACGTCCTCTTCTAATGGAATGCAAGAGGACATCTGATGAATGAGAGCAAGAAACAACTATTCCAAGATTTGAGTTAACACAACAACTGATTATTTCACTGCGGTGCCCCCGAAGTACCTGTATAGGACCCTCAATTCGACGTCTCCGATTCTTTTCAATCAAGTGTGATGAACTATTGCTGGTTGGAGAGAGTGTGCCTGTCCCAGTGGAATGTTCCGATACAACATTTGAGTGAGACACAAGAGCTCTATGTATTCTCCAGAGTAATATTGTTGTATCTCGGGATCCTGTTACTAGGTAGTTACTATCAGGTGAAAGACCAAGGCAAGTTACAGGAGCACAATGTCCATAAGCTGTTTCTAAGGTCTTAGCTCCATCTGATGATATTAGCCTAATGCTATTATCAGCATGCCCCCCTAATCAACCAGAAGCAAATATTTCAAATTAGATGTCAAATACACAGCTCAGGAAGCAACAGATGAAAAGGTTTTACTAATTATACACATCCAATGCTTGGATGTATATCAATTCATGTTAGCAATGTTACACCAATCAATTTTAAGGCATTACAGTAAAGGCCAAGAAGAAAAGAAATGTAAATACCAAATTATTCGGATTGTGAATAATTGTTTTCTAATTTAATATCCAATTCATATTATCCTCCTTATTCTAGTACTTGCATTTTGTAATTATCAATTTTCCTTTTCCATTTCTATTGAACAAAAATGTTGCACATGCCTAAGTGCTCCAAGATATCCAGTTTTCCATCTGTTATTTTTCCTTCGCAAATAATGGAGCAAAAGCAAGTGCTACATAAGTAAATGTTATGACGTAAGTGTCTAAATCCCATGCTTAGGGTTCACGTCTAGGAGAGATTCCATATAATTGATAATTAACTACCAATGTTACAAAGCAAGAGTATAAATCAATCACAGGAACTCTTTTCATAAAATAAATACAAAGGCAGCATATGCAAATAATCTCGGGTCTTCTAGAATTACCAGTAATAATTTCTCTGTCACATGTTATAGAAACGATAGCTTGGCTTCTAATTCCAGAGGCAGAAAATGCTACAGCTTGTGGGAATCTCCATTCTTCACCTGATGAGACCGGTGCTTTGAACATCCGCATAAGTGCACCACCAGCAGAGCCTGCTATAACCTTTCTATGTTGAAAAAGAAAAGGAGTTCCATGGCCATCAGGTGTGTTGGGTTGCCACTTATGTTGTGCAACATGCGCTGCTGGTGCATTCATATCAACAACCACAACAGCATCTGAAGATGCATGAATTGCAGCTGCAGGAAGATTGCAACGTTCAGGTGATGGAACAACATAGGGCTTGACTTCATTTGGGTTGCGGAATATTGTCTGATATGAAAAGAAATATATGCATCAACAATGAAGCAAACATGAAACAATTTCAAATTGTATTGATATATATTTTACCACTGAACATGGCAAAACTTTCATGAACAATGAAGCAAGTATGAAACAAGTCAAGGGCATCTTATCACAAGTTCATATTGTATTCGCATATATTTAACATGGCGACACTTTCATGAACAATAATATTCGCAACATTTCAAAGATTAATAGTAACAAATAGTAGTTATATTGTTTTGCCAAAATTGTTCATTTAGATCTCATGTCCCAATACCTCCAAAATCTCAAAAAGATTATTTGGTAGGTATGGTGATTAATATTAAATGAAAGTTGTTGATGGAGAAGGGAATTTGAGAGAGGAACTGATAAGGAAATGTTTCTGAAAGAGTTACTTTTTGTATTATGAATCTCTAAGTTGTGAACTCAGGTTTATTTAGTACTTAAACGTCAGTTACAAGCTCTAACTAACTTACAGTATACTGTATTGTATGGATGTGACTTTATGTGTCAACCAGACATATAAAGTAACATCCATACAATACAGTATACTGCACAGAGTAGCGAAATGAAACTTTATTGAACTGTATGTATGTGGTGAGCAGGCTTCTCTCCTAACAAACTCAACAAACTTTCTTAATGCCTCACTCAGTAAATAGACTTCCCTCTCTTTTATAATATAGTACTTAAAAGTCAGTTACAAGCTCTAACTAACTTACAGTATACTGTATTGTATGGATGTTACTTTATGTTATGTGTCAACCAGACATATAAAGTAACATCCATACAATACAGTATACTGCACAGAGTAGCGAAATGAAATTTTATTGAACTGTATGTATGTGGTGAGCAGGCTTCTCTCCTAACAAACTCAACAAACTTTCTTGATGCCTCACTCAGTAAATAGGCTTCCCTCTCTTTTATAATATAGTACTTAAAAGTCAGTTACAAGCTCTAACTAACTTACAGTATACTGTATTGTATGGATGTTACTTTATGTTATGTGTCAATCAGACATATAAAGTAACATCCATACAATACAGTATACTGCACAGAGTAGCGAAATGAAATTTTATTGAACTGAATGTATGTGGTGAGCAAGCTTCTCTCCTAACAAACTCAACAAACTTTCTTAATGCCTCACTCAATAAATAGGCTTCCCTCTCTTTTATAACCGAAATTCTCCAAGATTTCAAAGAATATCCTAACTACTTTTACAAGCTTCTAGAAACCATGCTTGTGTGGGTTGGGCCCAACGATTGGGTCATCAACCCTATTGGACCATGGCGTTCTATAATTGTGCATAACATAAACCATACAGCAGAAACTATGTACTTCAACATCCCCCCATCCCCACTCCTAAAACTCAGGGTGACTGATAACTGTTGTCAAACCTGAGTTTGCATTTGAAAGTGAAGAATCTGAGCTTGGATAATGTTTGGTGAGGATGTCTGCAAGTTAGTCCTGAGCAGGAACATTAGTAACAAACAAAGAGTGATCAAGAACCTCCTAGACAGAGAAAATGTGCAATTCCAAATGTTTTGTGTATGAGTGTCGCATGGGTTTTTGACTCAAATAGACCGTGCTTTGGTTGACACGATAAATATCTGGTGTTAAGCACTCTATTTTAAGATCCTGAAGTAAATACCTAGTAGGGTTGACACAGCTCAATAGCAATTGCCTTGGAAAAAATTTCCTGTTAACCCTACTTTGATAATAAACTATAAAATTATGACACTTTAACAGGAATTTTTTTTTAGGGAATTGCTATTGAGTTTAAACTATTAGGAAAGATTTAGAGGTTAATGAGTTGGATCAAAATATGGTTTATGATAAAACATTATGACGGAATTTGATCCACGTAGTCTGACCCCACTTAGTGGGATAAGGCTTGGTTGTTGTTGTTGAATTGCTATTTTGAGGTCCTCCTAATCGATTAATTTGTAATCTTGAAGCTAAGTAAACGGAAGTATCTCTATTTAGGGAGAATATAATCCATTTAGTGCTGTATATATTTTGTTTTTATTTGAATAGATGTCATATATAATTAGTTTCCATATATTGCGAATTTACAGATTAGCCAGATGTTTTTGATATATAAGTTTCAGTCATTACATAAAGCTAAGTAAAACAAAAGGATGAAAAACAAGTTGTGATGGGAAGAGGCAGAGCACACTCAAGCATACATGCATGCTCAGTGAAGAACTCAAGGGTCAAGATGTAATTTATCAATAAAAGCTTTTCAACCAAAAGTATCAACAGTTACCTGCAAATGCAGAACTTCTGCTAACGGCATTTTCTTCAAGTGGGGAACAGTCAAAAGTTGGGAGGGTGTTTGTCCAAAATATGCAATTTGATCTTGTGTGGCACGCTGTTGAACCTTTACTTATCATGTACAAAAGTAAATAGTAAGTTACGTAAACAAGGAATAAAATTTGCAAATGTTTTCCAAAATTCAAATTTAAGATACATCTTTGATGAATAAAGTTTCTGCATTTTTCCATAAAATTAGAAGACTAGAGTTGAATGATAGTGAAGTTAGACCAGAGTTGCTGCTAGGCTTGCATGAATCCATTCAGCTTATTGCCAACCCAGTCAGGAGTATTTAACACTTGAGTTAATTCCTGTACATAATTTTTCCTTATGATGATATATAGGACTAGAATATATGTCGCATGTTATACGAGGCGTCACAAGTCTTTCATTTTAAAGGTGTAATGTGTTGCTCTGGTTCTAAAAAAGGTTGGCATTTGTACGGACAGTATAAGTCAATGACTTTTATTGCAACAACTTGTTGGAAGTACTTGGTAAATAATAAAGGTAGATAATCCAATATAATGAAAGAAAACATGAGAAAGTAGAGAAAGCAGAGAAATCCCTCCTGCCACACTGCCAGATGGTGGTGGTTTCAGTCAATAGACTTGCACAATTACTTTCCTGGTGGTGGCTAACAGTGGCCAGAAAGGTTTTGAATGCAGGAAGAATCATGGAGTTCAGGAAATCGGCAGTGGTGACTTGTGACCAAAGAAGATGGGTCAAGGAAAAAAGAAAATAAGAATCATGGTTAACATTATTATGGTAGAATTTCGAAGTTTACAGAACTCAGTAGGATAATAGTTCTAGGACAAGTCACGGAAGTTTGCACGACTCTGATACCATATTGAAGGTATGACAGGTTTTAAATAAAGGAGGGAAGAGAAACAAATAAATACTTTGAATAGTAACTGAAAAACAATCCTTAGAGATAATCTAAGATATTCTATGATAAAATTATGATACAATAAGATATTTTCTTATTGTTTAACAAATTAGTCATGCTGACTATCGCAAACATCGCCGAAGAAAATATTATTAATGTGAAATTTTTGCAGATTTGAAATCTCAGATTTGATCGTGCATAGATTTATCACTTTATTAGAAGAAAATGTCTATTTATTTTTAGGAAAAAAAATTATTCATGTTTCCTTTATTTTATCCAATCATATTCATTCCTGAACCCGTGGAATAGTCTTTATCGTAATTGTCCTATTTAAGCAGTACATATCCTGCTGAATAATATGTAATATTTGCCAGCTACTTTCCAAAATTAGAAAGCCACAAGGTTCGTAAGTTCAACCTGCCAGCACTTCTTAATAAATTTGTGGTATGTCAATAGTGTTTTAGTTACTGTTTCATTCATGATAGGGCATTTTAGTGTTATTTGATTCATATGGTTGACCCCACTTAATAGTGTTGTAATGCAGGAATGTGGTGTAACAATAAACAAAGAGATTTTGCCTCTTAATTTTTCACCAACTCCATCTACAACTTGAATTGATGATACAATAAGGCCAACTATTTTCTGAGCATGGATTGCATTGCATTATTGATAGACTCATTGTAGGATACAGACATAAATTATGACTCAGTATCACTATCATGTGCTTCAACCCTTTGAGTGAAGAAGGGAATCATCAAATCTTAACTAAGAAGGAATATGTCATTTTTTTAATGAGCTTTCTCAGGGATCGCATTTTACTCAAACAAAAAATTGAGTTGAAAATATGGATAAGAAAAGGAGACATACCGGGTCAGAGATTTTATCAATATCCACCGTCCCTTCATAGGTAATATAGAAGAAAACATTATTTGCAGCAACAGCTTCTTTGCCCCGTTGTTTATACCTGCATGGTCCAACTAATTAATGTAACAAGATGTACAATGTACAATACAAAGGAACTATTATAAAATGCATATTCATAAAAATAGTTCAAAAAAATATATAAATTGGTGTAGCAAACTTATGAAAAAGGGAAAAACAATACAATGACAAGAGGAAGCAGTCTAGAACTGGGGCAAACATCAATACCCGAAAAACGGAGGTAAACTGAAAATAGTTAAAAAGCCTACCCAAATATAAGGTCAATCCATTCATGTAAATGAGAAGATACATATTCACTCTCCAGAGCCTTCCGATGCTTATGAATAAAATCAATTGGATTTTCAGCCCAAGCAGGAAGTTTTACAGTATCTGGTATGGCAGAAATAAGGTTAACAATGACATGCATTGGAATATACATTGAAGTCAAACTACTGCAGAACATCATAATAAATATACCAAGCTTTCCTCCCAATTGAGTTGTGCCAAAATCAATTGAGTTTTCGTTTGTGAGGACTTCAGGTTGGTAAAATAGCTCAGGAACCTAAAAAAGAGAATTAAATAAACTCCTTATGATATAAGTTAAATAGAACCATAATAAGAATTACAAATTAAATCTTGCTAACAATATTAAAAGAAGCTAGTCAAGGTGTATCAGCCAGGCATTTCATTGTAAAGGAATATACATACCAACTCCTTAACATCACTCATGTCCTCAAGAACTCCATTCCAAGTACCAGAAATATCAGAAAACATCCGATCTGCATGGTCAAATTTTCCACCTTGCAGTTGAATAGCAAGGGTAGTGAATGGTTCGACCCTAACAAGATAATACAAAACCTATAAAAAAAGATAATGAACACTAGTTATTGCAGAACCAGCAACTAAAAAATTCACCAATGACAGCAACATTACATTACTGGACAATTACTTTTGCTGTTTTGAAATGAAAAAAATAAAAGTAAATATCAGGCATCAGATGTCATGGTGGTCCAAAACACAAAAAACAGGAGGTTTGAATGCAATAGCAAAAAGAAGCTAAACAGACGGAAAAATATAAAGAAAGCGTAAGTTTAAAGACGATATTCTTTAAGATGTTAAGTTTTCGTTTTGGGCCTGATATATTCCACAAACCTCACTAAACCTAAATTTTGATAGTATATGATTAAGTTGTTAACTGTTAGTCCACGTATCTGTAAGTAACTGTATTTAAGTTGCTTTAATGTTACCATCCGTATTGAACCATTATTATTAGCAAATATATTTCTATACAGGATCAAAACCTGCTTTCCCTTTATTAGAAAAAAAGATATATGAGCTCTACTGGAAATTCCGCATTCATTGTGGTCCGCCCCTAGTCGCCTAATTGCTGCATTTGGGTTTCCTTCATTGCAGCCTCCAACACCTTCATTGTTTTGGGTGTGAAATGGGAGGATTTAGTCCCACATTGCCTAGAGATATAGCCTGTGTAGTGTTTATAAAGCAAGGGCAGCCCTAACCTTAAAAGATGGTTTTGTAAGGATGAGTTAGGCCCAATATAAAAATCTAAGCAGCTCAATTCAAAAGGATGTAATGCTTATTCCTTTAGTGACAATTTTATGACAGCTCTTAAAATTTGGGTTTGGGCTAACTTTACCACAAAAACTAGCTCGTGGGGTGAAAGTTGTGAATTGTCAGAAGGAAAGGCAGTAAGGAGAGTATATCAGATGGAGGGTAGTCAAATCACTTAGAGGTAGAGGAAGACCTAGAAAAATTTTAAGAGAAAATATTAAGAAAGATCTAGAGATTAATTAATTGGATAGAAAAATGGTATATGATAGAACATTATATAGTCGTTTGTCCATAAAGTTGACCCCAATTAGTGGGATAAGGCTAGGTTGTTGTTGTATGGTCCGGTACAGTAGCGTTTTGAAAATCATTTTCCCCAAGGGCAACATATCTCAGTTCATAACTATAAATAATTTGTCTATGCAATTACATTAATATGTTGGAAGTAAGCCAGCAGCAACTGGACATACACTTTTAATATGTTGAAAATCAACATTATACTTTAATATGTTGAAAATCAACATTATACTTTTTGAAAATCAACATTATGCTCCGTTGATTTTCTTTCAATCTAAAGGTTTAGATTTATTTACTATAAAAACATCACGTGACACTCTCTCTGGAAATTTAATCTGTTTGGATTATACTCTCTCATGACTCTCCTCCGATTTTCTTCTGAAAACTTGATGATGTCGATGCTTCTGTCTTGAATATTTGATACAGAACCAATATCTCATTTATGTGAAATCAGAATTTTGAATAAACAATAGGTCATCCCTTTGAAACAAATCAGGTTGAAGAAACTATGGAAGTCCAAACAAGATCACTGATTGTAACCGCAAAAATTGAAGATTTAACCACAAATTTATATGAAGAAAGGGGAAAAACAAAACAAAGAAGGACTCTGTTGACGGTGAACATGTGCTCTTGTTTTTATTTGATACTTTAATTTTTTGTGTAAAAGAAACAACTTCAAACAATTGTTCATCCTAATCAAAATGAATCCAGTAGAAAAAAAATGAAGAGTACAAGCAATTGTTAATCTATAAATTTGAAGGGCAAGTCGGCAACCAATATCTTTGACAAACGAGGGCGATGAAAATTGCAATGTGATTGTCACGTGATATTTTTAGTGGATAAATCTAAGCCTTTAGATTCAAAGAAATCAACGGTTATTAATTGGTGTCAAACTAAACTTTGACACCTGGTGTCAACGGATCCTATATATATATATACATATATATCAAACTATCTGCCTAGGACTCAAACATCATCGAAGATACCAAAAGAACCTATGAGCTAGAATGCTGACGAACTATAATGATAAAGAATGACTACAGATAAAGAAGAGGAGACCCACCGTTCCAGCACTCGAGTAGTGTGATCCGTAGTGGAATTTAGGTATGAGTGGATCATCGAAGCTGGCATATCTCTCTTGAAATCTTTTCAGACGATCTGGGTTCAGTGCCCCAACAGGCTGCATCATATCAAAAGGTTAAATTATAAACTTACATACAAATTAAATTTAACATGTTTTTATTTAATCTGATTAAAGCAATGTAATACATAACACCTTTGAAAGGTCTCGAAAAGAAGAAGGATTAGAAATATCCAAGCTCTCTGAATTGTAATCGGAAAGAATCCAGGGGAACACTGGGTACTGCCAAGTTTAGGTAACAATAATGAATAAAAAATTATAGAGAATTAAAATGTTAAAAGAAGGTGTGTGTGTGTGTGTGTGTGTGAGAGAGAGAGAGAGAGAGAGAGAGAGAGAGATCACCTGGGTAATATCATTATAACTACGCCCAGCCAGTGTATTGAGTTGCATTAAATATTCAAAATTGCTGATCTGCATAAGGGAAGTACAAAACTCATACATAAGAAATGAGTGTGTTATATAATACAAACTATTTTTCTTCATCAATTAAGAATCTTACCTCCCACCTAGCCCAGCGCTCCATAAGTTGAGTTCTTTTCAAAAGTTGATCAGGTCTCTGCAACAAGGAGGTACTTCCTTTAGGTTTTTGAGCCACAACATACAGCATAAAAACTATACCACAAAATAAAAATATAGCAGGGACACAAGTGTAAAATAGCATTAACATGAAAATAAAATGTTTTCAACTTCATTAGTATTTATTTGTACCGTAAGCCCATGTGCAGAGAAATTAACACAAATTAAGAGTCAGAACGTGTATTACCTGAGTAGCCAAATATATGTTGTTTAAATGAGGAGGCCGTGCTTGAACAATTGCTCGATATGCATTTCTTCGCCCTTCACTACTCTATAGAGAAATTGAAAGGGAAACGTAAGATATATATTAAACCATTATTCAATCTCTACCTACCAGTTTAAGAATTTAGAGGACAATATCTTTAGCATCTAACAAACTTAAGACCAAGTGGTCATGAATCAATCCTTGTCGGCCCCATTCTTCATAACTAAATCAAATTTAAGAACAAGGTACAATGGGTCTGTGCATTACCCATGCGTCGAAACCAAAAGGCTCTTGCCAGAAGGATCATGCACGAAGAAAAAAAATTGTTCTTGAGTCTCCAATAATAGCTTAAGCTTTTAAGGATGTGTTTGACAAGGATTATAAGAGTACAAGATTGATCAATCAGTGAAGCATTCAAAATTAAGTCAGCATTGAGAATGGTCCCAGATCCAAATGGACTTTTACTTTAAAAATAGAAGGAAAGAAACTAGCATATGCGAGAAATTATACCCCAAAATCAAAAAAGAAGTTTGAACGATCCACCATAAATAGCTCCAGAGCACTTCTTCTAAGGAGGTACCTGTAAAGGAACTAACATTTGTAAACCACTAATAGCGGGTATATTATTCAGAATTTGTGCATTGCATATGAACAATAGCTTTACGGGCAGCCCGGTGCACAAAGCTCCCACATATGCAGGGTCTGGGAAGGGGTCCCGCCATTTGGTGTATTGTACGCAGCCTTACCCTGTTTTTTACACGAGGCTGTTTCTAGGACTTGAACCTGTGACCTTTCAGCCACATGACAACAACTTTACCGTTGCGCCAAGGCTCCCCCTTATTCGAACAATAGCTTTGACAGTAATAAAAACAATGAGGCAAAAAACTTAATGAAATTATACAAAAAGGGAAGATGGTGCTTCAAGAGAGACAAGTATTCAACTCTTTAAAAACTATAGTAAATAATAGTATGAATGAGATCAAAACAGCTCATAGACAAATATCAACTACATCAATGGTCCAATGCACGTCCAACATATAACAAGGGGGCAGTGGCCAACATCCACTCTCAAGATTCATATTAATCAAATCCATCTGTGTCCAGCTCATGTATACTAAATCTCACCTTACTCAAGATGACAACAGAATAATGTGGATCGTAACAAAATCAAGAAATTGACCTCACCTCCGGCTATATATTTGATGGAGAGATGACATTAACCAGCTACGATCCTTTTCTTGGTTCCCAAAACTGGAATGAAAACCATCTGTTGCGGCACTGGTCTCATTGCTATTGTTATCAACTATAAAATTTATCCTCCTACTGGTGACCTATAACAAGAGTATACTGCTTCGTATGAGTGAAATTATCATACCTAAGACAAGAAAACTGTTGAAATTATCGGGTTTGGGAAGGGATGGTGATACAAAGAGAATAGAGTTACATAATATGATATAAAATGTATATGCAGTATTGTAATGTGCTGTGAAACAGAGTAAAAGTGTGTGAAAATCATCGTTTCCAGGGTTGCATTGGGACCCCTTGTCATATGGGTTTAAATGCTGATATCCCTGATTATTTATTTATTTTCCTTTATTTCCTAGTTTATGAAAATTATTTTTTCTCTCTTTTTCCATGTATCACACCCCATTGACCTTTCCGGTTATTCATGTGTTTATTTTGTGGTTGAAGAAAAAAGCAACAAAACCATTTTCAAACCTCTGTTTCCATTATTAAACCAGTCAATAGTTCTATTTTTACTAAAATAAAACCCCTAATCAAAATTAAACGAGAAAAAATAACTTCCTAAATAGCATAAACTGTCTGCATGGATTGTGCATCGTTCTCTGCCTCAAAGGTATATTGTAGATATCCTAACTGTTATATATAAGCAAAAAATCATCATACATCTTTCCCACAATTAGAAACAATAAGTGACAAATTCTTCATGCTTCATAAATTCTCTTGTATGTCAACTCATCCACCTCAGTATGCTCACATAATCACATTTTGCTAAGTGGATATGAAATGCAGAAGATATATGCCGATACAGTACACATTATCGACAATTCATATAAGAAATATCATCGCGATAGTTTTTGCATCAATGGAGGCATTCACATTCATAACTTGATACATACATTTTAGTCAAAATTATAATAATTTCAAATTTAGGCCTTTAATACTTACTTGGAAGGTTCCCCGTATGACCTTAAGTGGTCGGACCATAGATGTTGGTAACTCGAGAACAATTCTTTCATCAAGTTCGCTAGGAACATACCCAGGTGCTATGGCTGAAGAACTCTGATCAATGTGTTCATCACTTGCATGTTGTGGACTGCTGGATTCTAAAGATGCCTGAACAGATTGCTCTGCTGATTCGGAAATTCTAAGCTGGTTGTCACCTTTATTTTGAACATCATCAACCCTATCAACCAAATTCTCAGCATCAACCTGTTCTTCATCTTCATTGACTGCTTCCAATGAGATTGCTTCGGCAGACAAAATCGGAGTGCTTTGGTCTTTTTTCTCTTCAGAGTATTCCTCATAATCAGCCGCAGAACCTAAATGATCAGATCCTTGATAATTCCTCCTCAAACATCTTCTCATCCTGGAAGAACTTTCCATTAAATCTAGTTTCCAAAAAACCTACAAAAAAAAAAAAATAAGCATGATAAAGTGAACTCATACTTTGTCGTTTGATTAAATTTTAGCAAGAGTAAAAGCTGGCCAGATAATATATCCTCCAATTATGAGCAAAAAAGAATGACAACAGAAAACAAAAGAAAAACAAGGAAACAGATTAATTGAACAATCATATTGTTCAGCAAAACCAAAAGCCCCATACAAATACCAGTGACATAATACAAAAAGCTGATTTTTGTGTCTTAAAATTCTCTGGTTTACTCCAAGAATAAACATGAAACAACAGCAAACAACTAAATGCACATCTCCCTGAAGACACATAAAAATTTGTGGTTGATAATGACAATGTGAATATCATAACATACACGAGGCGGACTGTATAAATTATCTGCGGAAGGCCCAAAAAGACTTCTCATCTCTATTAATTGGTGAATAAGTTTGCGCCATGCATGGACTCCAGTACTGATTCGATGTCGAGTAACTATGTCCACATAAGCACGCCTGTCAACCTGGCAAACATAAAATATTTAACAAGAAGCATCTCAAATAATCTGCATGTCAAAGAAACAATTAGCAAACGAACCTCAGACCGTTGCATATTCCTTGCTAGTGCAAAACTGGCTACAAGAACAGCAATATATTTATATGAAAAAGCATTAAAATCTTTCCCATACACCGACTTTGTGCCAACTGGCTGCAAACATTCCATCCAGGCAACTCCCATTGCTTCAGAAACATTCCACCTGTTGACCCTCTCCATATCACTAGCACTCCTTCGTTGTGCAGATGTAGCCATTGCAACAGCACTAAGACCTCTTCCAGAACCAATTTTTGCAAATCGCTCCAGATCACGAGCAGCTGCCAAAGCAGCAGCTTTCGCAGCTGCTTTGTCCTTGGGAAGAGGTGGAGTTTTGTTAGAGACTTCCAAAGGTCTTTGAAAGCTTGAAAATGTATGAAGTCTAGTTTGTTTGCGTTCAAGCAATGAAGTATCACGCCTAAGATGGGATGTTTGTGCAGGAGCTTGGCTTTCGCCACCTGACGCACCGGCTGCAATCATCGCCAATGCCATTGCAGCAGGTGGAGATGCAAAAGCAGCAGCCCAGGCAGGAGCTATCATTGCGAGAGCAGCCTGAAGAAAATAGCAATTATCAATTACACATCTAAAATAATGCGGCAAAATCATGTCAATGAATACATGTGTGAAGCACATTTTGTATAGGGTTTATTAGAATCAGAAAGATAGAGGAAAGGGAATACTTCGGCTATAAAAACAAATTGATAGAAACAGGTGTAATAAGATTAATCGGTTTTTAAGAGTTGTCTAATCCCTTTGCATATGGGAAATACTGATCCCCAGAAATAATCCATGTGGAAAGACCCAAGAGAAGACATACATAAAATTCTATCCAACGCAAATTTAAAGGCAATAACCACACCCTTGAGAGATATATTTCTTTTCAACACAAAAAATATAATCATGTACAAACAAATATTGGCACGATGTATTGTTTTCCTTCTTGTTTATCTTCTCCAAACCCTTACACTCCATTTGATTGGCAAAGGAAGTATTCTTTTTAACGCAAAACGGCATGCATAAAGCATCACAATAATGACTGCAGTTCCAACAAAGTTGCAACCCCAGCCATTACCTATCATTTGCAACACACCATAAATTTATTAAAAATAGAGAAAAGAGTAGGAAAAAATGAGCATCTGACCCATGACCAACTTATTTGAACCAAAAAATTGTAAGAGCAAGTCAAAGGAAGTAAAAGGAGAGAAAGTTAAAAAATGAGGATAGAAAATTAGACGATTTTCTAGTTGTTTGGAAAGAGAAAAAAATGGAAGGAAAAAAATGCAACTGTTCTTTTTCCTTGTTCGATTGGGTAGAGATTAGGAGGGGGGAAAAAGCATATTTTTGAAATGACAAAAATATCCATGGTAAAAATGAAAAGAGGTAAAGAGAACAAAAATAATAGAAAATTTAATATTTTTTAAACACTGAATAATATGTAATGAAAATTTACTATAAATTAAAAAACATAATCGATTCAACTAGGTTGTGGAATGCGGCGGACATGAAAGGACGCCCAAGAGTAACATAACACAATGTCAAAGTAGGAATCGGATCATGTAGCACACGCTATTTTCGTTGTTTATGATTGAATTGTCTTTATTCCATCAGCTTTATGTTCCCTCATGGGCTGAACCGGAGAAAAATACCACCTTTTATGTTTCCTTTTTGCATACCAAAACAAAGGAAAATAACAAATTTTTGCACTTCCTTTCCTTTGTTTTTCCATAAAACCAAGCAATGTGTTAACATGAATGTGAAGGTATCAATATAAAACTAAGCCAAACCATTCTTATTACATATGTTTTAACGTGTGTATTTAAAGGAATGGACAGTAAAGCACCTCAATCGGCAGGGAATCAGCAGCTAATGCACGGTCATCGGCAACAAGAGGATTCAAACCATCAGCAGTAGCAAGTTCATGAATGCTAGCCAAAAGAGGGCGCCACCTCCTTAAGACAGCAACAAATGGTGGTAATATAGCCTCGAGGTACTGTTTGCGAAGAGGCTTTTGGTCTCTGCTAACAGCATGGTAAACCTGACAAAGAGTAGTATTATGGTAACTACATCGTTGTATACAAAAAGAAGACAAATGAGAAAGAATGAAAATGGACTAGCTGAAAATACAAACCTCGGCATATAGCACGCAAGATGCAACCAAGACTCTTTGCCTCTTAGAATCAGAAATTGGCATGTTGAGTACAGGAGAGAGAACACTGTTGAAATTATATAATAAAAATTAAAAGACAGGATCAACCCATCAAAAACATCAGATAATGAAAATAAATATGGAATTATGCAATTAACATGCTAGGTTAATGAAATTTATCCGTTAGGACAGAAACATGCGCACACAATTTTAGATTGAAGGGATTGTTCTACCTCCATAAAAGAGCTGATCGCGGTTTTCTTCCTTCAGAAGCCGCATCGTCAATACTTGTATTTCTCATCAGCATATAATCTTCACCATTATCGTCTTCCCTCATCGATAGAAGAACCATTCTAAGCATGCATAAGAACGGTTGGTCACTGTCTAGGAGCTGGTACAGTGCCGCCATCCCTCCCATTCCGGTGCCTGATCCTCCACCTATACCAAGACCACCACCGAGTCCAGACTCATCTAGCAATAATGCTTGGAGCATTGCCACAGACTTCCTCACCAAAGGAAGCTCAATCCAGTTTCCATTGGCATCTTTCTCCAAAGTTGACTTCCAAAAATCCCATCCACTTCCCCCACCACCAAATGCAGCTGGATTCTGTGGAAGGCCAACACCATACCATAAACGGCTCCGATATTTCCAACCATCAGATAAATCCTTTGCACAGGACCCATGCGACACAAAAGCACAAGATACAGATTCATAAGGCTCAGCTGCTGCTGCAGCCGCAATCTTTTCCATCACTGATGTAGGGATCTGACCGGTTCCATCAGCCATTGAAGAAAGGGCCTTCAAAAATCATGAAAGTGTGAGTTCCACCAATATAGAAATATATAGAACAAAAACGGCATGAGGAGGAATAGACAAATCAGACAGACAAGAATGCAAATGCCATGGCAATAAAGACAAAAATAAAGCTTGCACATATTTTCGTAAATCTGAAAGACAGATACAAAAGTTAAGAGATAGAAAGTATAAAACAGGGAATGTTACAAAAATTAAAAGATATTTGGAGAATAGAACAGTATGTTGCCAATGCATTAAATTTTGGAGGAATAACAGAAGTGGCATTGGAGATAGACAAAAATAAAAACAAAATACTTATCTATTTATGACAAGTAGCATGCATGTGTAGTTTTAGATTACTATAAGCATACATCTAAAGGGTTTCCCCCTGAGCCACCGGAAAGTGAACTTCGGCTGTCCGCGACTTCTTCTGCTGACTCGTCAATTGTTGACAATGACGTTGAGTGATCGCTTATTGGATACAAAGTGGTAAGTGGAGATGGAGATATATCTGCAGTGCGTGAAGAAGATTGTTTGCTCTGCAACCGTAAATGGTCTTCAACAAGCATAAGTATCACAATGGCATTCTCAACTAAGGCCACAGACAACTGGGCAGCATTATCAGCCTCAGCCTTAGCATCTGTTGGAGACAAACCCTCAGCAGCAACACCAGCCGCAGCTGCAGCAATAATTTGAGTCTGCAGCAAGGGAAAGCTGTATGTAGACGTCATTACTGTTTTTTCTTCCACTCTTAATAAAATTAGAAACATAGAAAATTGTACTTATCATTTTAGCATACGATTTTGGTATCTATGTGTGCTTTGGCATAGTTATAGAGTTTTTGTTTCCCAAGTGTGATATACATTTCAAAACAAAAATAATTTGGTGGAGGAGGTAACAAAAGCAGAAAGAATATCATTATTACCCATGGCATGTCATATCATGCACGGAACTTTTTATAACGAAATTCTGTAAAAATAGAAAACATGATTTACCTGAACCTGCAATTCTCTAGCGGCAAAGTCCAACAAGCCACCTAAGAGTCTCCTTTTAAATATAGGCAACGATTCTTCACGCCTATAAGGAAATTGACCCAAAAAAGAATGATTATATAAATAAAATGAAACCAAAAATTGTAAACTATTGCTCCTACTTTCAATCAAGATAAAAGAGTAATATGGTAGTATAAAAGAATTTATAAAACTCTTCTTCCTAAACTTTTATAATATGTTCAACAAACATAGACTGGCATTATCGCTCTTGTTAAAATTAAGAATCTTTAGATACTCCTTTAATTGTACAACTTCCTAGATTGGTTGCTATTACTCCTAGAGTATACAACTTCCGAGGCTAGTGCTTACTAGTTAAGCACTCAATGTATTTATTGTAAAACCATTATAAATACAGAGTTTACATATTTTTACAGCTCTAAATGTTATCTTTGAGTATCTCTCGACGTAATTGTCCTCTTTGAATTACCGTCAACCAATGTAAAACATATACCTGCAAAGCTTCTTCATATTGCCTCATCAAGTTTACAACTTTCATCAACTTTTATCAAATTTAAAAATTTAGCAAAAGCTGATTCAATCAAAACTCAATTGGAACATGCAATTTTTCCTGGTATATTTTTTCTTGGCTTCAAATTTTATAATCTCGAAGTTATGATATTATGAGCAGTTCAGTGTATACTTTTCCACATCACACCAGAATAGCTAATACTTCCTAAACAATTTAGAGAAAAGGAGGTCACTTCAAAAAAAAATTGATGATGTCAAAAATATTCTGTCAAGTAATGGAGATCAACTAAAAGCTTAAGTGGTCAAGTAAAAACTGAAGAATCGTTAATATACTTAGCAAAAAACCCCTAACTCAAGGGAGATATAAGGTGGTTGGGGTGGGGGGGTTAAGGAGTGGGGGCATAAGGAGGTTGTGGGTTCAACCCCCCCACCCATAACAAAAAACTAACATTTGCCATTCAAAAAAAAAAAAATATACTGACTCAAGCCCTTAGAACTTGAAGCATGGACAGTGGAATGGGCCACCAAACCTTATGCTGAGCAGTTAGAATTAAACTCCAAACCACTTGATCATAAAAGCTCTGGTAACATGTCAAGGACTAACTCTGCTAAAGACTTACGCTGTTGGGTCAGAGCTCATGAATGGTTTTAACTCAGAAACAATGCCAAACAGCATCAAAGTAAACCAAAACCAAAACCAAAACCAAAACCAAAATGAATAGAATACTCAGAGTAGAAGTGATAAGTAAATGCTTAAAGAGATCATAATGGATGTATAAACTTACCTTACTCGCTGTTCCCCTGTACTAGATCCACCTACAATAGAAAGCCACTCTGCACAATGAATTGTTGCTTCAATATCCTGAACAGAAGGAGTAACATTAAGTAGCATGAATCAGCCTGATAAAACCAGAACTAATGCGAGCAAACAGATATGGACGTTGACAACAGAAGTTAAATTCCAACAGAATGATGACTAATAAGTTACATAACATTTCAGCAGTCAATTGTGGCTTCACATATAAACTGCAGGATAAAATTTACTTCATCTTGATGACCACAATTATGTGATTAGTAAATAGAATATTACAAAATGTCTTAAAACTCAATTTTAATACTTTGTAGACAAGTCATTGCTTGAAACCAACAAGTATGGGAAACATCTAAAAGATTCTCTTTTAATCACAAACGTCGAGATGCATGTTATCAATATGACAATTCGGCTACATTTTTAAGCCTTGTTGATTCCAGTATTCATTTGGTTTCTTTATTTGAAATATGTTATGCAACCTAACTCCCTTCCACACCCCCCACCCCCGAAAGTTTTACTTTTTTCTTAACTTGGAATAAAATTCTTCCAATACAATAAAAGGGAGGGGGAAAAAACAGCCTTCTTCACATCTGCAAGCCTAAGGAAACTCCGGTGAATAAAAAAAAAAACTTACTTACAAATTCATTGAAAGTTCAAGCCTAGTTTAATGTTTGACGTTCAACAGTTACAGCCTCAGACAAAAAACAAAGATTTAATAAAGAGAACAGAAAGCGGGCAAACAAACTATTGCATGTGCACGCTGTCATCAGTAACATCATGACTCATGAAAAAGCAAAATGGACAAGAATTGGAAGTAACATGAACTATTTCCACATGAAAGAAGTTAAAAATCCAAACAAATATTAACCTTCCAGCCATCCTTTTGGCGCATTGAGTGCTCTAGCATGATAATTAGGAAGTTATGAATCAGGTCTTCTACGTCTCCAACACTTGTCGAATCAGACAATTTGCTTGAACCCACCTGTTACCAAAATGTGTGCAGTTGACATGGTCAAAGAATATCCCACAAGAACCACACCCAAAACAAATATTATACAAGTTGGCATTAATTTAATGCCTGTGAAAATTGTAAAAGAGACCAAACAAAACTACACACACATGTTATTACCTCATAGTTTGAGATCAGGATTTCCAAAATCCATTCAGGCCATTCCTCCATGTTTATCATACTGCTTCTATTTTCAGGATGACTGCAAGCCAAGAATAGAAGATCCTGAAAATAGACACGAACAAGCAGCTTAAAGCTAGGTGGTATAGAAAAAATCCCAAGTAAGAACTGTATGCATCACTGGAGCAGATAGATGTTATTAGAGGTAGTTATCATATTATTAGGAGCAGTAATGTTAATTAATCGTGTCAATTAATTGTGTTAGTAATGTTTTAATAGGTGTGTATGTAACTTTATAAATAGTAACTTGTTATTTGAATCAAGTGTGGAATTATTTGCTATAAACCAGGTTAGTTAAGGAGAGGACAGGCTCTCAAATCCTTGCCATTAGTGTGTAACATCTTTAACTGTTTCTCAAGAAACTGAACCTATCAGTTTCGGCCAGAGGAAGAACTACTACTGCAGTATAAGTAATCATTGCTCTTTAGAACATCGTTTCAAGAGTATTTCATCGATAATATTCTAGTAAATTCAGTACTCCCTCCGTTTCAAAATGAGTGTCGCTTTAGCCAATTGCACACAGATTAAGGAATGGAATAATGTTGTCCAAAGATATGATATTTTTACTAAAATAGCCTCGTTAGCTATTGGTGCATTTTTCATTATTATAAATTAAAGTACAAAATGACACTTTGGAAGTTGTGTGGATAATAATAATTAAGGGTACTATTGGAAAAAAGTAATTAATAGTACATTGAAAAGTGAGAATGACATTCATTTTGAAACAAATTATTTTTGCTAAAGCGACACTCATTTTGAAACGGAGGGAGTATATTTTTATTTAGATAATAGTTCTAACATCTTACTTCCAAAGGTAACTTTTTATAAGAAAACTTTTTATATTGTTGTGCTATATACATAGACATTCGTTGAAATAACTACGACATAAAAAGGTAACTAAGACAATAAACAAACAAAACTGCTCATATAGTACCAGAAAAAAATTGAAAGAGGTTTTGCGGAACTTAAGACACAATAACACTTATTTTAATTGTTCTATTTGAAAAGGGTGGAAAATATCTGGGAAAAAATGAATGTGAAGATAGATAAAATGGTTGAATAAGATAGTCTCCTTTCTGGTCTGGTCCCTTGGTGTATCTGCCAGTATGAAAGAACCGACATGTTGAACATCACAAATAAGCAACGATAAATGTCAGGTAAAGCAAGTCTTTCAAATACAGAGTATATAAGACTTTAAAAGGTTTCCTTTTCAATAGAAAAATAACACGTCAATAGGTCAAAATAATCGTGAGTTAAAATAACAGAAAAAGTGGCCAAAGTAACTATCCTGTAGTTAGTTTCGCTATATACCAGACTAGGTGAATATACAGTCTTGTGTTTCATCATTATCTTTAACATCTTAAAATAACAGCAAACTTAAGCCCTTAAAAATGAGTAAAATGTAAACATGTAACAAGAAAACCAAAATGCTAAATTAAACAACCCATCCATGAAGTAGTAAGGTGAACTGAGTAGTTCAAATAAATGAATCAAGGAAGTATAAAAACACATGATACTGCAAACATCTAATTAATCAAATAAAATGCAATATATCAAACACTATATGCATATGAGAAGTAATGAGGATATGAGAAATAATGAGCTACTACCTGCAATGCCCTGCTCTGCAGTGACCTAGGTGCAAATGGAAGGGAATGCAACAGCACCAATAAAAGTTGTGAATGCTCAAAGCGATGACCAGAATCGTAGAAATTTAGTCCATCCTCTAAAGAAGAGGCGTTGATCTGAAATGAAAAGCCAAAAAAATCAACTAATGAGCATAATTTAGCCATTTCGGCAATTTCATTACAAGATTTTTCAAGGAGGCTTTCATGTTTTTCTGTTTTTTATGCAGTCTGTTGTGGCTAACATGGGAAATTTTTTGCATTTGTATTAGCAAGTTTCTTTCTCCGTTCAATTAATGAACTTCCTTTTTCTAATAAAAACAAAAAAGCTTTAGTCAATGTATAAAAAAAATTCCTCCGACAAAAGATGGACTTTTAAGAAGTTAATTCAAGAAACTTGCATGGCCACTGACCACTGTCACAGAATTTCGGGAATGATTTTTTAAATTGCAAACATAAATGTGAAACAGCCAGTAGCATTTTGAACAAATACATGCATCATTGAAACAACATCATGAGAAAAGATTCAAATAATTCCAAACAGAGACATATGGTGGGCCAACTTCTTCACAGATGTATGTATGGCATCCCTATATCGGTATTCAGTGGTTTTAATTACAATCTGGAACAGTATTTGATAACAAAGTATCCCTCCCAAAGAGGAATACCAATGGAGACTTAAAGTATGATGACAGAATATCCCATAGAGGAATATTTTATGGAGTCTTAAGAATGAAGGTGCCCACAGACACAATAAAATCTAAAATGCTCCAAGAGTTATGAGACATTACAAAGCAGAGTTGCAACTTGCTCAAACTGCCTTGCAGTGTACAGGTATACAGAGACAATATCTATGAATGTTTTCACATACATGACACAAGAGCACTGTTGTAAATCGCAGATTGCGGAAAATAGCAGTAAGTTCAAATTTTGCTATGCGACAGCGTTATAGTCATTATTTGACAAATTTTGCACTAGACCAAGTATCACAGAATAGCGGTTTGTTAAATATCGCTACACTACAGCCGCTCTATTGACAACACTGCACAAGACAAGACAGAATAGCTAAATTTGCTGATTTCATACATTGAATGATAATTCCATAATTCAGTTAGAATAGGTAGCATGTAGGCATATCAATATAAACAATATTTTTGCCTAATCCAGTCAATGAGAACTATAAATTTTGCTAGTACAATTTATAAATGTAAACACATTCATATTTTCAATATTGATGCATATATGCTAGTTATGAAAATATTCACATATAAGCTAATAATGACCAAAAACAAAAATTACGACACCATGAATAAAACATGCATGACATTGAAAATATAACTTCCAATTCCAAAGAAAAAAGTAAAATAAAATCTATTCGGGTAACAGTATAGGAGTAACTGCCACTAATATGTTTCCATCGACATATGCAGTGGCTATATCCTAGAGGGAGTTAGCCATACCGAGGCAGCCAACAAAACTGTGTAAACATTGTTAGTCATTAGCCTGTTAGGTGCTGCTTGAAAAGCCTTCTGTAAAGCATAAAGTAGAAGAGAAACCTTGTCTTCAAACATAGTACCACCCCTGTCATGGAGTCCAACACCATAAAGGTTGCTCGTTGTATCAGGACTAGGACATGAAACAAATCTCAGTTGTCCTGAAGCTACTAAAGCACCTAAGAGACCTATGATCCCTACAACAATGCCATCACTTTTATCAATATTGTAGACATTTTTCCTAGCACTGTCAGCACTAATGGATAGACTTATGCCTCCAAGATTCTTGACAGAAGAAGTTTCAGAGGCAAATGCCATCCTGTCGCTGTTAATATCTGGAGAACTAGGATGAGGACTATTGCCACTGTCAACAGATTGAGAGCGTTTATCATTGTCAAGTATGCTGGCTTCACTTTTATCCTCTGATCCTTCGCCATCCTGACTTCTTTCGGTGTTCTCATTACTACCATCAATTTCTGTTTTTTCAAGTTCAGGATTCTTTGAGGATGATTCCATTACACCACTATCACCAGCTTTAGCTTCCCTCTGGAGGAGAACAAGAAGAGTTTCTATCCCACCACCTGCTAGAAATTCTTCTGCAAATGTGTTAGCCCTAGATGCATTAGGCTGGACAACCATCCTGTAGAAGAGATGCAACACCCTAGCAACCTGAAAAATGAAGCAAATAATGAATGGGTATAATTTTGTTTAGATGATTAACAAAAAAATTAAAATCAAACCAAACCAAAGCATTATAAGTGCCTTCTTATTACTCCCTCACAAACAAAACAAAACAAAAAACAAAAAGCATTCAGTGTCACTACTTTACCTGATTGGGTTGTGGACAGTCAACCATGAATCCAAGTAAGCATCGGACATCAGCTGAGACCAAAGAAGGAGGAGCTGCCACTATTAAAAGTTCAACTACCACTAAGAGCTCATCAACCAATGCATTAATTTCACCCACAGGACGTGTTGCCCCAGCTAGAGAAAAAGAATCCACTGAGTCAATTTCACGAACAATCCAATAACATCGTCTGCAGCCATCAAGAAGCATTTGAATGGCATTGGCATCACACATTACTGTTGACTCTGTGAAAACCATGTCTGCAAGTGATGATAGAAGCTTCTTTTGTATGCCATAGCTGCACAAACTCCAGATTTTTAAATCTAACAGCAGTGTGGCGAAGAGCTGCACTTTAAGTGTATGGTTGATCTTCTGAGATTGACAAACAGAGACAACAGCAGCAACAAGTTCCTCATCTCCTACGGCCTCATGCTTTCCAACATCAAGTGAAGATAGAGTTTGGAGAAGATAATTCAAAATTTTTGACAGAACCTCAGGACCTCTACCACGAGATAACTCTTCATTGTTCCTTGGATGTTGAATAGCAATGGATATAATTCTAAATATTGGGGCCGCAAGAGATGTGGTAGCTGAAGAAAGAGATAAATTCCCTTGCAGTGGTTCCAGAGTGTCTTCGTCTATATTGCTTATTGTCACGGGAAGCAAAGACAAGGGACCACCATAGGCCAATGCCCACAAAGCATCCCCTGGTCGCATTCTTGTAGCAACATGGACTTGCCCAAGAACCTCAGCTGGACGTCGAAGCACTCCTGAATCATAATGAAGGGACCATAAGAAAAGCAGAGATTGATGCAGCAAATTAGTCATGTTTTGGTGCATAAAAAGAACTTTTGTATTGCTGACAGGAAATACAAGTAATCGTTGATCCAGCAAATGGTTGGCTGTACCATATTAAACACTGGAAATAGCTAACATTGTTCACAGGAAATGGTCTATTAAGAAAATATGGAGAAGTAAAGAAACAATAAAAGAGGGGTACATATATAAGTCACAGGCCTTAGCAAACAATTTGTCTATCAGTAAGACTAAAAGCCAAGAAAGAATGAGAGAAGCAGAATAAAATCAAATAACTACATATATTCCCTAATGATTTAGCGAGTAGACAATTAAATAACAACTTCACTAGGGAATAGACTTATGACATACAGGCTGATCAATGATAAGTCTGTTCCGTAATGAATTGTATACTTTTTACCTACCCTTTATCTTAATTGATAATTATTGCTTTTTGTAAACAAATTTGCAGTGAATAAATATCCATATATTATAATACAGAAAAACAAATCGATCAAAATTTTCTAACCCGAAGCACCAGAAGGTGAAGCATCTGGACAGAAACGCCCATTCAGCAAACTAGGATGATAGAGCAGATGAATGCAACCTCCAATTTCTGCATCTAGAAGCACACTCTCCTCTGCCTTGCTCTGTACATAGGCATTTGTTGATAGCCATGGTAGCCCAGCTGCATTACCAAAAGAAGGCAATATATCCCCCCCTCTAGAAGCCAGACCTGCCATCCTTTCCGGGCCAATTGGTTCCTTGAAGATGTAAACAGGGCCCATCTCAGCAAACAAAGGACACTGACGACGACGGCGTTGCAAACCAGCCATAGTAGGAGGTGGGTTAGTTCCTATACAGCAAAACGCGAGGGGTTTGGATATTCGAGGGAACTCAAAAGGACGACTTTCATATAAAGACCCATCCACATATAACCTGACTTCACTTTCTGTATTCCCAAGAATTCCATGCTTGCCTATATGCTCAAGCCCAATGAAGTACCAGCATTGTGGTTTGAAGGCATAGGTAAAATGCAAAGATGACTTTTTTCCCTTTCCACTAGCAGTTTCAACAACCAAAAATTGGGCATGAAAATAAGCCTCTATACCTTGATTATCACCAGATAAAAAACTGAACAGTCGTGGCATGTGCACCGTACCTTCACCAGCAAGCGCACTAGCTGCAGCAGCAGCTGACATGGCTGATGATTTACCTGACCTAGCGGATGCAGCTGCAGCAATCGCAGCAGCAACTGTAGCTGTATTCAATGTGTCTGCAAATGATTCAATATAGATCCATGTTGCAAAAGCATATCCACTCACGAATGGCCAACGGCTCTCACCTGGACCAAGCAAACCAGAACTTTCACCATCAAACTCAAAGGTAGAAGCTGGTCCTCTTGACTCCTTTCCGCTTATTGCTTTCTCCAATGCTAGTGTTAGTTGTGGAGCCCAAATTGTTGTAAGTGTTTTAGTAATGACTTGAAACCATCTATAGAGATCACTAACGCTAAGAGAATGGCCCGCTAAGAATTGTATACAGTGGCACAGAGGAGTTCCATCCCACCTCATTTGTCCATTTAAGCCAACATCCACTGTAAAAATCTTTTCAGCTGTTCTCAACAATACTCCTAACAAACCAGCCGATGAGCACATTGCTCTATTTCTAGTACAAGCTCTTATTATGGCAAGTAGACCCCTAACCATCCTTGTCCTAGGTGACATGACATCATCAGTATCACCTATGTAAGGAAGCCAAGGAATAAGCTCGCCTGACACAATGGCAGCCCGGGAGTTCAGCATTACACTAGGAGGATTATCCTCATCCTCCTCGAAACTTTCAACACCACCCATTGTTGCAAGAAGTGAATCTACAATTAGGAAAGGTACGCTATCCATTTCTTCACCACTCTCAAAAATTTCAACACCACTTGCAATATTCTTTAGCTTATCAATACCTTCAGGTTTCCCCATAATGGCAGAATCAACTAGATGCAGTAATTCTGGAGACACATTTGGCTTTGCATGTTTTTGCCTGGGATTTGGTGGAGATTTGACAGAAGAGTATCCAGTAGAATCAAAACTAAATGATGGAGGAAACTGCTTGTCCTCTGACCCAGGGCTATGAGACAGATTATCGAGATGCAGGTCAGCAACTATGGAAGAATCATACTCTATTGAACACGACCCAGATGAGTATCGAGAATCCTCTGCATATCCATCATACGGGCGACGTATTTTATCAGAACCTGGAGATTGGTTTGAATCCTCAGACTCATTATTCTTGTCTTGATCTTTCAAAGATACTTGCTCAAACTGGTCTTCACCCATAACTGTAGTTGCACACTGAACGTCTTGATCTTGCAAGTGTACCCTTTCATCTACATGTTCAACCTCAAAACTACTGCTACCATTTACATTTTCCTCATGAGGACTCTCAACAAATTGTTTTAAATCACTATCTACTACTCCATGAGAATCTAATTCATTACCAGATATTTTCATCTCTTTTGGCTCGTCCTCCTCTTCCATTATTCTATTTCTGAGGAAACTAACAAATGTTCACTTGAATTATGAAAGCTCAATCCACCTGCAAGTAATAAAGTAAATTCAGAGAGAGAGAGAGAGAGATCAACAGAACAGATTATTCAAGAGTTGGATACCATGATGATCTGTACAATTAAAGCACCAATGTGCAGAGCTGGGGGAAATATGGGATCAGATACAGTCACCACGATAACAAATTATTGATAATAATGAACAGTGGATTTTACGGCAAGCCTTTTCAAAGAATGGACATTATGTCGAAATTTCAAACAAGAACATTGTGGGTCCGTATGAAAAGACACCAATCGCAAAGATAGAAAAAGAGTATCAATATGTAAACCCGTGTTTGTGTGTGTATACATAAAATGAACCTAAAAGGGTATTACTTCAATGCCCAACTTTTTCTACATACAAGAGACTAAATGAGTTGTGAAACATTTAATGGTCTTGATTAACTAAGAGTGTCTCCAACGGGAGTGCCTTATCATGCAGTTTAACTTTAATGATCCCTATCGAATTTCACCATCAGAGTATATATATGTGGCAGCCACAAGAAAGGACCGTTAATTAACCAAGAATAAAAAATCAATTTTATGTAAGAATGTGCGGGACCCATTTTAAGCTCATAATAAAGAAATTGGATTCCCTGCAGTCGGGTTGTTGCCGCGTTCACTAAGTTAGGGACACTGGTAGTTGTCGTCCGATCTTGATCGGGTAGCCCAAAAAAACAATACTTCAATTTTTATTTTATATTCTAAGATACCAAGCTTAAAACCGGATTGTCCAATCTTGTTCGTACGACTACTGATGACCGACTACCTGGATGCAGGAAAATTTTGACCGCACGCAAATGTGATCTCTTAATAAATGCATATTCAGAGTCGAAACATGCTAAGTTGCTTAAAGTTAATGTGGCGTAATAAGACCCGCCAGAAGTGGGTTAAACAAAACCACAGGCAAACCGAAAACATTTGACAACGACAACTCATCAAGTATTCTAACACCAAAGGGGAAAATTAGAATCTCGATCCGCAACCTTTAAAGCAGGAAAGGCGACGTGTCTTTGTCTACCTCTCTCCTATCATTTCTCTTTCATCTTTCATCTTTCCCTCTCATTAAATTAAATACACAAAATGCACTAAAGTCATGGTGATTTTCCCGCCATCAAAGTCACTAAATCCAGATCTGGAAAATTAGGTCCAGTGCCGTAACTTAAAAGTAATTAATACAAGCTTCGGTATCACTAAGCACGCCATAAATCATTACACTGCCGGAAGAAACCTTCTCGAATACGAAAGTCAACAGTACACTATAAGAAAATTCATGAGTAACATACTAAGAAGTAAAGTACCACAGCTTTAAGCTCAAAAGTAGTGACACTGATAACAAACTAACTTACTCCATCATTAAGCTAAGTTAATAAATACAGTCATTGTGCCAAACACAGAATCTAAAGTAACATCTAAACATAATTTAAGTTCAATTCAACTATATCCTAAGAAAATCAACGAGAACACAATAAAATCATGAAAATCAATAACAATTCAAATCGAACAATGCACACAAAAAAAACCACCGGATCTTGCTGGAACGAGAAACTGATGAAATCAAAATGACTTAGATCGACTTGCATTGCGAGTATGAGATCGAGAAAAAGCAGATCTCAGAAGATAATCGCATCGCGTGCATTCTCAATTGATTTGAATCGGAGTTTGGTGAGTCCGAATAACAGAATGCACGGATCGTAACGGAATCGTTATTGTAGCTTTTGAAACTTGTGAGATGAAGAAGTAATAGAAACGGTTAGAGGCGTACCTTCTAGAAGATTCCGGCGCGGAGGTTTCTTCTGGTTCGACCGTGCGGCTCAGATCGGCGATTTGATAGCAATGAGAGAGAAAGTGTAGAGAGAGAGAGCAAGTGTAGAGAGAGAGAGAGAAAGTGTAGAGAGAGAGATAGAGGGAGAGGGATAAGAGGAAGAAGATGGTTGTTAGCGTTGCCGTTTTTGTTAATTCTTACCGATATCTTCACTTGTCAACTCCGGCTTCGTCTTCGTCTTTTAATCAAGATCATTTCTTAATCTTGTTTTTTATTTTAATTATTTCTAATGTTTACATCACTTTTTAATATATTAATTAATATTGAAAAATGTAGACCGGTCTTACAGGTTTACTTTTGGTAATAAACAAATCTTACAGATTAAGAATATGCTTATTTGAATAGGTTTTTTAACAAATTAAGAGTATGCATATTTGAACTTTAAATTTTTTATATAACTTTTAAAAATATAAATGGGGAAGAGGAGTTAGTCACAGAGAGGTTTTCTCATACATATACATTTATGTGATTTCCTAACATAATTGTTGGTCTTACAAAATTATATTTTTAGAGACAATGAGACAGGTGGTATGGACTCTGATTTGACAATGCTCTGGATTATCTTTGCGGTACGATTTCATATTTTGATTTTAGCAGTTTTACTAGCAACGACATAGTCTCTTCTAAACTACAACATGTTTTGTCGAGTGTCATTTTACTAAAAATGTTTAAGATATATAAGTGAAGTTTGACATGACCACAAGATAGAAAGCAAAGTGTTTTCAAAAATAGCTATGTTCCTCCACTTCCATAAATGTCAGCATGTCATCGAGAAAGTGGTATGTCATTTAGATCTAGTTGTCCTAACCCTTTTTATGTTGAGATCATTGAAAACTAATCCCTACGATCAAAAGGAAAAAAATAAGTTATAAAATCAAACAGAACAATATGAAGCCATACCTTATTAGAAGTGTTCAAATTATTCGGTTAACTTAATCAAACAGTGAACTAAACCACGTTGAACCATATTTGAATTAAACGATTTCTTAAAGTTTTGAACCAAACTAATTTTAATTCAATTTTAAACCGGATTAAAATCAGTTTGCATTCATGAACGAACTTAATATATGAGCGAACTTAATATTAATGTTTGCTCTCTCCCTCACCCTCACTTCATATCCTCGTCCACCAGGTGTCTATCCTTCTCCTTCTCTCTTATATCTATCTCTCTAGCAATTTTCAATCTTTGAGAATTTATTAACAATTTCCTTGTCAAAACCTCACTTCCCCTACTAAGATACCTTCAATTTGTACCCAAATTTCTTGTGCATCCATCCCAATCCCTTTCATTCCTCCCGATCAATTACATTATTGTGGCTATTACAATAGGTAAGATTTTCCGAGAAACCATGAAACTATCCTCCAATTAATTATGTTTTCGCTTTGTGTTATTCCATTTAAGCTTGCAAGGATGCTCGAGCAATTTTTTTCGTATAAGGTGTTCATGCAATTTATATTGGTGATACTGATTAATTTTGATAAAGTTAAATGTTGATTAATTTTTTTTTCTTCGTATTGTTGATTTAGATTTAGATTAAAATGATTTTTTTTAAAAAATAATGGATAACTGGTTATAATAAAAACTAGTTTGAAATCGGTTCAAAATTATTAAATCAGTTTATAGTTAAAAAGCAGTTTTTAAAAGTTTTTGAACCAAACTGAAATTGGGCCAAACAATTAATATGGTCCAGTTCAATATATGCACCATGAACACCCTTGTGTCTGAGTTGCATGAATGCAGTCACGAAGCATATGAAGAACTGTTTCATGTCCATTCCTACAACTTCATAACTACTCCTTCGGAAATCAGTAAGAATACCCCACGTAGAGTCAACCATGTAAAAGTTAGAATGCGATATGAGTATTTCCACTTCCAAAGAATTTCTTAGCCACCCTCCACAACTGGACATTTTGATGTTACAAGGAATAAACACTTTGAATTGTGAAATAATGGGTATTGGTTCATCCCCACTCTACAATGTCAGAACCATCAACATCCAAAGGAGGTGAATGCGCAAATTACCCCTGTGTGACTTAAGTCACGTATGTTATAAACCCTCTGTGAGCTAACTCACGTAGGCTACGTGTCTTAAGTCACGCAAGAGTATTTTCGGATGTTTGGTTGCGAGCAACTTTTGATGGGAGAAAAGCAGAATTCTTCTTTTTATAACTCTTGATTATGTGCCCGTTTGTTATAGCTTTTTTAAAAGTAGATTTTTGCAATGTAATATGTTTGAATATATTATCTTAAAATGTCATTTTAAGTATTTCATCATTTTGTTATAATTTTTTTATACTAAAATTTTGAAAAAATCTTTTAAAAAAAGCTATTTCAAATAGCTTTTCATAAAAATCATTTTTGAAAAATATCATTTTGAAAAAAATGTGATTTTTACTATGTAAAATCTCGAACAATTAATATTTAAGTTAGTGAATGTCAAAAGCTCTTTTTTAACTTATACCAAATGAGTTTAAAATTATTTCTACTATTTTTGAATAAATTTCCAAAAAATTCATTTTTAGAAATACCAAAAAAATTTTATTTTTTTTAAATCTAAAACAAACGGGCCCATATAAATTCTTAAGTACAGTAAAACTTGGTAGAGTATCAACATCATAGACATAACTCATTCGAAATTTGATTTTTTTTTTCTTCTTAAGTAAACACAGTAGTATCACTCATCTTTTGATAAAATATTTATCTATGCAACATTATATCATATCTTGTACTAATTTATTTAAATATAAACTCAAATTTTAAATGAGTTTTGTCTAAGAATATGATACCAAACTTAATATCCAAGAATTGTCCATAGTTAATAGTAAAAAATATGACATTATATTTAAAAAATTATCCCTACCAAACTTAAAAAATATCATTTTGTTCACCTTATAATGTATGTTATTTGAACAACAATTTACATAACAACTTATAAAATAACAATATATTTATAAAGAAAAATAGACAACCAAACCAATAATAAAAGAAAATAAAAATATAAGTTGGTAGAGACATTGCATAATTTGTTTAGGATCCACATTTAATCGTGTGAGCTCTAATCTTCTTCCGGTCATACAATTATCACAAATCAAAGGTACAAATATCATTTCTATTGTATTGTTCACCTTATTGAAACCGCAACGTATTCCTTATTCTCCTATTTTGTCTCCAAGACAAAATCCCACAACACTGTTTCTCCTATTAAAAAAGCGTGACGTTCAACTTGGCGTGTCCCTGTTCTTCTGATTCTGAATGCTAAAAGAAAGAGGGTTCAGTGAATCAGAAAAGATAGAGCTCACAAGGTTATGAAACTTCTTTTTTACTTCCATTATTTCTTTCCTTTTTTGTTGATCAGTTTTCAGCACCCCATTACGATTCTTTCCTTTTTTGTTTATGAGTTTCAGCACCCATTATGATTTCCGATCATGGCTCAAGATTCAACTCTCTTTCTTCTTGTTTTGATCATAAATGGCTTGAATGTACCTTTGCATTGTTGGTTTGAACTCTCTACTGCGTTATTTATTTATGTTGCTATTTGTTTTTAGAGTAAAGCTCCTAGCTTTGTAGCGCATCTCAAGTAGTCTTTTTGAGGTTGTAATATTTCAAAAACGCATGTGACTCTGTCAAATTTTAAGGACTAAACTGATGACAGTAAGTAGTAAAATTTAAGACCAAATTGAACACCTAGTTCGCCTGATGGCATAGGTTTGAGATTTTGAAGTGTGCTCCTCTCTAAGTGTCAGTTTCGAGCCCTCCTGATGCTAACAACTCGTGTCTTGTGCCAGTTCATACAAGACTTTGCTCTTTGTTCTGACTTTAACTGGGGCCCTTACTAGTGAACGGTGGGATTACTCCACCAGATTAGTCGGTATTTGATCCGGATACCGAGTTTAAAAAAAATTAGAAAGAGGGACCAACTTCGCAGTTTAATAGAGTCAAAGATCTTTATAAAGTATTCATAATCTCATGTACTTATTTGAGAGCTCCCTACAAAGTTAGGGATTACTTTGATGGTTTTTTGTGTTGTTTTTACGAGTGCCAACGACACATTCTCCTTTAGTGATTAAAACTCACATGAGTCCCACAAAATAATATGGGTCTCGTATATATTTGGTGGGATCCATATAACTTTGATCAATAAAAAAGTGTGTTTTGGAAAGTGATTAAGGTCATTTTAATCTCAGAACAATTGCATGTGTGTATATGAAAGAACTTGTGATGGTTGGTTTTCTGATATGTTACATTGCATTCATGTGGATACAAATTTTGTAATCCTTACCTCTCATATTGAGTGTCACGTTAGCAAAAGAAAAATGTAGTAAAATAAGCACTCTTTATATTTTCAAAGCAATATTAGTTATTTTATTACCAATTGACCTCATATTTACAACTTTTCTTAGTACATTAGCATGTTTGGATACATGCTTTGGTTGCCAAATTCACGTCCCAATGACCGTGAAATTCAAGAATTATTAAATCAGTGTAGAGTTTGACAGACATACATTGCCACCGTGATTTAAATTTTTTCCAAAGAGTGTATGTGAAGTAACTTAAAGTGACCAAGCAAGATGCAACATAATTGTTCAGATTTACGAACACTGAGCTATTTAATTATTTATTATACTGACAGATTTAAGGCATGATGTTACAGGCATGACGTCAGTAGAAATTATCGAGACCAGCGAGCAAGGTTTGAAAAAGTCGTATGTTAAATAAACAAAAAGACATCAATTTGCATGTGTATCAGACTGATGGACTATTTTTGACTTGTTCACTTGTTATCAACATTGAGTTATTTTCCTTTATTTTTTGCAAATTTTTTAATCTTATTTGAACTTTTCACACGAAAACAAAATTTCTTGGAAAATCAGATAAAATAACTCCTGTGCCAGTAGAAGTTAGTACCAATGAAGAAATCACTGAAGAGGAAGCAGTGTGCAGGATATGTCTTGATGTGTTTGATGAGAGAAATATCTTTAAAATGGAATGCAGTTGCAAAGGTGACCAGAGATTGGTGCATGAAGAATGTTTAATCAAATGGTTCAGCACAAAAGGAAATAAGAAATGTGATGTATGCTTGACAGAAGTTCAGAATTTACCAGCAAACTTGGTCCATGTGTCCCGCTCTGTTAAACTAAGAAACATACAATTAAGGTGATTTTGAAATCCATGTTTTCAAATTATGTTATCAGTGTTATTTTCTGTGCTTTTAGAATGGATACTGTTTCTAGAACTGATTATAGGTGTCATTTTATTTGACTTGTTTGATATTAATTTTGCTTTGTTTTTTTACAGTGCTTGGCAAAAATTTGTGGTGCTTGTCCTGATAAGCACAATAGGCTATTTTAACTTCCTTGTAGATCTACTGGTATGCCTAGTTTGCTTACTTTCGAAATAATTCCAAAGCAATACTTTGTGTGTATTAATTAGTTGACTTGATTGTTTGAATTCTATTCTTACCTTCCAGCATGTACTTGATTTTTAAACCTGTTAGGTTCCGTATAAGTTATGAGTGTTACAATTCAGATATACCGGAAAGAACCTCAAATACATTCATGTAAATGTTTATATATATAGCACAAACAAAGATCACATACTTCCCTTTCTGAAAAGTAATCAGAACGACCAATGATCTGATTTTTGAGGCGCTATTAAGATATCTTTCCTTTTCAGACATACTCAATAATAGTTGATTTTATATGTCTTTAGTTGGAAGGGAATCTTCAATTTCACAAGAAATTTCTGCACTGCTAAGTGGTTGAGCTTAGACACCCTGTTGAGAATGAGGTCTAGGCTCCCCTACAAACATAACTTACTAACATTTGCCTATAATATAAAAAATTATCCTCTGTCTCATGTTAAGTGTGGTTTAAGGTTATGCACTCTGCTTAAGAAAACATTTAATGTACTAATTTCTATGATAAAATAAGCTTCATTTACTATAGTACCCTTATAAAATGATAATTAATGCATTATTGGTATTTTAAAATGACCGATTATATGAGACAAATAAATATTTCAAACGTGAGAGTTTTAAAAATCACTGCATCTTAGTTAATTATAGGAATTGCCTGTTTTTTGTTTCCTTTTACATTTCTTTGTTTAGTCTATATATGTCTTGTTTGAACAGTTGAATAAAAGTAGAGAAAAAATAACTTCTCCATACTCCGATCATGGTTTTGTCTCACCAGTATCCTGATCCGAAGACTCGATCCCTCATTATACCAGCAGCAATTTCCTTTACATTGAGCCTCGTGGCATCTGTTTTTGCATTTTTCCTTGGTATAAACTATAAAACAGAACTGTTTTTTTCTTCTCTTGTTATAATATTATTCCTTCTTTGATGTTAAATGAATGCTTACTCATATTGTTTGCAGCTATCAGAGAGTATATGGCGCTATATGCTCTTCTTGAGTTTGGACTTGTGTATGTAACTTTGCGACTGTTTTATACTTTGGTGAGTTAGCATGCTGAGATTTCTTGTTATAAATCACATGCCTACTAACGGTAACAACTCTTGCCTTACTCAATCTCCTAAATTAGTGCTAATTGCTTCTTGCAATGTTGCTTGTATCTACTGTATGCATTAATCTTCCTATGCGTTTCCTTGGAGTGGAAACATTGTGTCATTGTTTTAGTGGAGAAAACATATATGGTTTGACAGTGGAGATGCTAACATGTTGTCTACAGTCTAATACTCACATTTACCAATTTTATTTAAGGTTAAATATGTTTTTAGTCCCTATAAAAATTTAACAAATTTTAGTCTCCATTTTTTTTCCCAGTAAAAACTGGGTGCTTGTAGTTCCTACAGTGAGACTAACAATGAACAAAATTTGTATAGGAACTAAACTTGAAATATATATAATTTTAAATTGAGAAAAAAGATATTTAACCATTTTATTTAACTCACACATATAGTGATTAGCCCCCTATGAAGCACGGATACGGACACGACATGGGCACCAACACGCCGACACTACTGATAATTTGAGAAAATCACATGGAACACATCTAATCTGAGGAGTGTTCGTGCGTCATAGTTAGCCCCTCACTCCTTTGTACATTATGGCTCGACAACAATGATTGATTTAGTAAATCATAACCACAATAACATTATTGGCATCCTATTTAAAACAAATACAATTAGTTCTAAATACTTCATCTTTTGATTATTAATTTGACTGTCTTCTTCAAGTGTACCCTTGATGTGCTTAAGCTTTGTGACTTTGTTGCAGTTGCATTTGGCGCAAATTTACTCTCTACCACTTTCATCAGTCTTAGGTTTTGGAATTGCTATGGGAATCAACTATTTGTATATCAGGCATGCGAATCGAAGACTTCAGGTCTCTACTAATGATATCCCAGTATGAATCTCCTCTGAAAGAAAACCCATTTTCTATGTATATTTTTTCTAATATGGTAAGCTAGTGCTTAGTTGGTAACCATGTTCAAATTGATTGAGCTTGGATTTTTTATTTTTTTTAGAATAGACTATTTTCCTTGATGTTGTAGAAACAATAGCCATTATTTTATAATTTCATAGACTAAGAACTATATATTTGGGATAGTTTTACCGGAGAGGAAATGCTCTAATGTCGGTTAATTCACCCATTGTTAACTAAATATAGTTTACGCATGTGTTTGGTTTCAATTCTTTTTGCGGCCACCACACGTCTAGTGTCCCATTTGCTGCGAAAACAAGAAGCTAAGAATAGTAGCTTTCAAAAAACACTTGTCTAGCCTCATCTCCACCTCGGTTCCAAACACATGCCACACATGCCTACTAGTTTCCTCATAATGTCATAAAGTCATATTTGCAATTTAGTTTTATAACATAAATCTTTTGTTTTGTTGGGTCGTGTAGAGCCGCATGTATGGGAAGGGTTAGGAAAGGGGGGAAACACTCATCATAGCATATAGCGAGGATGAGGATGGGGAAAGTTGGGGATAAGTAAAGTACTCCCTGCCCTGCCCGCTTTGTTGACGTTCCCTCTGGGACTAGGGACTAGGGACTGTGGTGAAAATGGTCATAATTTTGAACCGTTCTTTTAATTATTCGCTCTTTCTTTTTCTTTATTTCATTTTTGTAGTCACTCAATATTCATCAATTCATAATTACAATAGATGGAATGGAAGGACTCTTATTTTTTTGAATCCCCGCCTAAATTTATAGCAGTACCAAGACAAATTTATATAGATAGTCATATATAACTAATGAATATCTACTATGACATATACATGTGTTTGTTCGATACCGTAAATCAATTAGTCACAAAAATTAAACACATTGTCTCCACTTCAGATTCTCTAAAGATTAAAAGATATCTCAAATAAAGTGGAGAGAAATTTGCTCTATTGCCTTAGCTATCAACCCCAGTTCTCTTTTCTTTCATACATACACCAAATAATAGGCGTCACAATCAACTACACACCCAAACAGATTGATTTCATCACAAATCATAAAACATCAAGTCCCCTTTAAAATGGAACTAGTTATATGTTCATAATCATAATCATAATCATGCAACAGAGAAATAAATTATTTTCTGTAATTCCTCATCACTTGCAACCACATTGGCTTGTGTTATCTCTATGTAAAGTAGCTTGCGTTGCACTCCAAACTACATGAAGCACAGTGAGTGACTGAATCTTTGAGAAATAAGAGCTTGTCTTTAGACTCTTTAAGCATCCAAGACAAGTCACCTTGATGCATTCGTACAGGATTTAGTCTTCAAGATGAGAGCATACTGATCCCATTAAGAGCATACTGTCTTAATTTCTTCGCCATTATTCAAGATTTATCTATCATTTGAGGTAGGATCTCAAAGATCACTAGAGAAAGTTGTTGGTGGAAGAACCATGTTGGAGAAATGTGTTGTGTGTTACCTGCAAATATTCACAAATGATAGTCACTCTTTGAATGAGGCGAGTGAGAGGTAGAATAAAGTGTACCATCCGTTGGAGTATATGTATCTATTTTCAAAACCCCTCATTTTTAATGGAAAGCAATATCTCTTATTTATTAAAGTTAATCCGGAAGCAAATGTTTGCCCTAATTTTAACCTAACTCTAATGGTTAATTTTACTATAATACCCCTGTTTAATTATTAACCATATTTTTTCCTTCTCAACAAAATCACACCTAATCTCCTATTTTTTTGAACAAAAGAAATCTGCCTTATCTCTTATTTATTAATCCGGAAGCAAATATTTGCCCTAATTTTAACCTAACCCTAATGGTTAATTTTACTCTAATACCTCTGTTTAATTATTAACCCTATTTTTTCCTTCTCAACAAAATCACACCTAATCTCCTATTTTTTTGAACAAAACAAATATGCCTTATCTCTTATTTATTAAAGTTAACCCGGAAGCAAATGTTTGCCCTAATTTTAACCTAACCCTAATGGTTAATTTTACTCTAATACCCCTGTTTAATTATTAACCCTATTTTTTCCTTCTCAA
>Ga0228710_1000249_pt1 | contig 57980 bp, 34 predicted proteins | sample MedpolnodulmetaG_FD_177995 | JGI IMG/M metagenome (GOLD analysis project Ga0228710, IMG submission 177995) | Root nodule microbial communities from Medicago polymorpha collected in Santa Monica, California, United States - pink nodules | ecosystem: Host-associated > Plants > Roots > Nodule... | reverse complement strand
TTTGTTCCTGAAATAAAATAACTTGCAATTGAAGTAAAATAGCTCTAAAAGGAAATAAAAACATATTAAATCTAAATAAAATAAACTCAAATATTATATTAAAATAACTAATTATCGACTCATTATTGATTCATCACCCCCCTTCCTTGTGACTATTATATCCACTTCAATTATCCACCGAACCTATTTCATGGGACTTCACTCATTTAGGATGGGTTACCATCACTCGTGATCTTTAGGCATTAGACTCATCCTATTGGATGTGTTTCAGACTTTCTTTCGAGCTAATCCTTTCGTCAAAGAAATTGCTAATTTATCATCAGTATGTACATACATGATCTACTTTAACCGTTCTTTTAGAGAGTAGTTAGATCTTGAGTTGTTATGTGTTTGTGCCTTAACTATCGTCTCTTACGAATGTAGTAACGATTATGAATTTTGTAATTGTTGCAGTACTATCACAAAGAATTTACACAGTCGGCAACAATTTTCCCCATGAGAGAATCTCAACTAGAAAGAATCTTATCAACATTCTTCTTCACTAATTTTTTTCTAGTTCTCTCATCTCAAATTCCATAGTGGACTGAGTCAAGTATTTTCTATTTCTTATTTTTCAAGAAAGCTCCTCAATGATACTCAATGTGTAGCCATTGATCGCATAGGAATCATCTGAAAGGATGTTCCATTTTGTGTCATTGCACCATTCAAGTACAATAGGATACTTCTCATAATTTAATCCCATAGTCATAGTGTATTTAAGGCACCTAATGACTCTTTGAATAGCATGTCAATGCTTCTCACTTGGTCTACTAACATGTCGGGTCTAATACATTCAGTGGCATATCTAAGAACTTCTAATGATGCTTGCATATTATTTTTGTCTGACACCATCTCAAGTGTTCTTGAAGAGTTTCACTTGGATCATAAGGTGTGCTTGCAAGTTTAAAGTCAAAATAATTGTACTTCCTTGATCTTCTCAACATAGAGAGATTGATCCAAATAAATTCTCTTTTATATTCTTGTAATCTTGATGCCAAGAATTAATTCAACTTTACATAGGTCTTTCTTATCAATGTTGTTGATAAACAATGATTTCACATAATTTACAGCATGAATCTTTGAACCAAATATGAGGAAGTCGTCTACACAGAGACATATGATCATACAAATGTTATTTTCGTATTTGTAGTAAATACATTTTTCACTTTCATTCACTTTATACTCATTCAATATCATTACAATGTCAAATTTTTCATGTTGTTCCATATGAGCTTGTTTTAGACCAAACAAAGAATTATCTAACTTACAGACCTTGTTTTCTTGTCCATGAATCACAAAACCTTCAGGTTGTTCCATATAAATTTTTTCTTCTAGTTCACCATTTAAAAAGGCAGCTTTCACATCCATTTGGTGTACTATAAAGTTATGAATAGCACCCTTATGGATATGATTCTAGTGACCGGTGAATGAGTATTGAAGAAACCTATATTTTTTCTTTTTGTCTAAAACCCTCGACGACAGCGTAAGTCTTGTAGTTATCAACCGAACCATCAGGTTTTAGTTCCTTTTTCCAAAATCCAAATACAACCGATTGGTTTGTAGCCATGAGGCAAGTCAACTAAGTGTCATGTTTCGTTAGATTCTAGAGAATCCATTTCATCGTTTATTGTTCTCTTGCCATAATTCAACATCCAATGAGGATATAACTTCTTTAACACTTAATGGATCTTCTTCCAATGTATAAACCATATAATCACATTCATACTTTTTAGCAATTTTTAATTTCTTTCCTCTTCGATATTCTATAACATCTCGTACGATGTTTTCATAACTGTTTCTGATTACTAGAATGTGCTCAGATGTAATGCCCCCACTAACTCTTAATTTAAAAAAAGAATTTGTTTTGCCCCCATTAGTGCCTCCATTATTCTTTAATTTACAGGGGTATTTCTTTTCATAGATATCAGTAGCATTTTATTCTATGATCACTTTAGCATTTCGGTTATAAAACATAGATGCTATGTTATTCATGGCATACCCAATGAATGCACATTCGTTTAACTCTTGGCGTCCGGAGTCTGACATATACCAAACAATCCCAAGTTAAAAAATAAGACAAGTTGGGTTGTCTTTTCTTCAAAATTTCATAAGTAGAAATTTTGTTCTTAGACTTGGGTACTCTATTCAACATAAATTTTAATTTATGTTAAAAAAATTGAACATGTCAAGCGTATCACTTTACACTCTTAAAATAGCAGTCATCAATATGGAAAATAACATTTACCATTTCTAGTTAATGTGCCATCAAGTTTAAAATCAAACACTTGCTCACATGATAAATTTTGCCATGTCAAATATTAAAATCACACAACTTATAAAATAGAAGGAGAATTTTAATTTTGAACATACCATCAAAGGCCCGGTGTTTTTCCGACAAGAATGAATGGTGCATAAGTCTCTCTTTAAGTCTGAGTGAACTCAGTCTTATTCATATCTCAAATTCCAACGACGTTAGTGATGTAATAATATTCTAGCAACACTTTCTTATTTTCAACAGTAACATATGTTTTTAACATAGACCAAATAGTGAAGACATGGCGTGAGGCACTAATGATTATCCACCTCTACTTGATCCGCCAACTAGGCTGATCTTACTAATCATAGCAATGAATAGCTCTTCAGTCAGGTTAGGTTGCACAACAACACTTAACTTGTTCCTATAATTGCGAGACATATGGCTTGGTTTGTCACAATTGTAAAAATAAATTGTGACCCAATACCATTTTTTTATGGTGGCTGCTGATTTCCATTAAGGACCTTTTTGGGGGGTTCATATTCTCTTGTCAGTTAGAGTTATTTATTCATAGTACGGTTCTGATATTTTAAAATAAATTTTAAACAGATTTAGAGTGTCGTATGTGAATTCCTTAGTGTTGTTGTTTGAAACAAGAAGCACTTCATCGTTTCAGCCGAAAGATATATTTATATAACCTGATTTATCCATGTTGTATTTCGGGATAACTCAACCTCAATAACTAATTTTTCGATAGACATGGCAGAAGGAAATGTCTTAAAATTGTTGGAATTGCAAGTGTCCAGTCTTAAAAATGTTGGATTTTTGGATTTCCAAATTGTTATATTTGGATTTTCAAAATCTATTTTCAAAAAAAAATCCATCTACCGAAGTTGTTACTAGGTTGAGTCACGATCAGGTCGCTTTCTTTAAGAAATTTCATGGTACTACCTAAAATTGTGCAAGGCAGACTATCAACCATGCCAACTCCAAGATAAAACAAGCTCGGCGACAATTGGATGATTAACTAATGCAATGTAGCTAATCGTTCGAGAATTACACCCTCAAATATAGCTTATTAAAGTCACTCAAATTTAATACTAAAACCACTATAATATGGTACCGTGACCATTCTATTATATAGTACATAGACCACTCAAATATGGTGTGTCCACCATTCTAACCTCTAACTTCTCCAAGGGAAGAAAATACTTAAAGAGACAATACTTTTAAGATCGTTGTTAATTCCGAAGGGACATTATTCTTGAAAAGTGACTATGATCTTAAATGTATTCTTTATTCCGAAGGGACAATGTATCTCAAAATGGACTATGATTTAAAAAACACTCTTAATTCTAAAAGGACAGAAAAGAAGAGGGAGAAGTGACTCAGAAATGCATCGAGAAGAAAGAGGGAGAGGAGAGAAAGAGTTCTCGACAACTCAATAAAAAAATTTGGTGTATTTTTGAACTAAGTGAAGTCTTCTATTGATACAGAGATTTTGTAACGGGTTTAGCTAAAATTGCGGTAGCAGTTACTCTAATGGATAACGTCAAAAGGAAGCTTCAACACTAATCAATTCAACACTCTTGCGTATAAGATAAAAAAGAAACAAATTCACAAAACTGGAGGACACAAACTAAATTGATATGAATGAAGGAAAGATAAGAAACTAGGTTGTATTATCAATCTTATCACAACCGATATAAGTTAAAATTATGAAGTAAAGAATAATTATTATTATTTTTATCATTATGAAGTATTTAAAATTAAATACAATAATTTAATTACCAGTTTTTTGAAAGAACAATTTAATTACTGGTAATGTATGTGTTAAACTTTACGTGGAACCCCCGTATTCTACTTTTTTAATTCATACACTAACTCAAAGTTTTATTATCTTTCAATTTTTTCTCCAACTTTACACCAATATTAATTTTCTGACAGGTTCATTATTATAAATTTATCGAATTTATTTGGTCGGATTTTTGACTTTATTATGTGTAAAGTTGTGTTAATAGATAGAGACTCGAATGTTTTTATGTGATGGATGTTATGTATGTTGAAGATTCATTTACATATAAAGATGGAAATTATTACCACAAAAACATAATTGGGTGATTCTTATTCATATGTCAAATTTTCATGTCATGTGATTGAATACTCGATAAGGGAAGAATTGTGACCTTAATATTTGTTGGAACACTTATTGTTTCAACAATATTAATCAGCCATGGTCTAGTACGGGATGATTGGTTGTGAGAAATAAATGATCAATTAGATTGTAAGAAGAGATAAAAATGTGAGAAATAAAGATATTTGTGGTTTTTTATTGTTTGTAACATTTCAGGTATGTTTGATGCTTTTTCTTTTTAAAATTATAAGTTGTTTTAAACATTTTACACAAATTAAAAAAATGTAATTTATTTTACAAAATTATTATTCATTAATGGTATGTGAAAAATGAATTAATAAGTTGGAATACTAAATATTTAAGGGTATAAAACAACATTAGAGTTTGATTAGTGTTTGATTGGTACTCCTATTGAAAAAGAAAACATGGTCCAAAAAAATAAAAATTTATTGGTGGATTAAAATGACGGTATAATAGAAGAAAAAAAGTCTTCAGAAATCCACTTTCTTAATTTCATGTTACTATCCTAAAACGACAGTTAGATAGAAACGGAAGGACTGGTTACTTAGTAATTTAAAATAAAATTATGACTTAATAGTTAATCACATGTGGTTGGACTCGCTTTAGACACGTCCTTTAAAAAATTATTAATTATTTATTTTTTAATTTCAATAAAACAATTAATGAATAATTTAAAACAAATTTACTTATATATAATTTACAATGTAGAACTAATATTTTTTTATGAAAGTCAAAATTTATTAGAAACAAAACAGAAAGGGTATACAAAGATTGGAGGGACAATAGCTTATACCCAATAAAACTGATAAAACCGTAAGTTTGGCTAACCTAATACATCTATTATTAATAAAGAATTAACAAAAGAGGGAGGGGAAGTTTACCAAAAGCCATCTTGCACGTTATGGCCTTTTTTTTTTGGTAATGCATCTGCAATATAATAATTACCTTATACTATAGAAGTAATAAAAAGTGAGAAAGAAAAAAAAAACAATTTTGAAAGGAGTCCATTTTTTTTAACAAGCTTTTTAAAGGATTACTACATGAGTAGATGGTTTTTTTTCTTCTTAAGTATCTTCTTTTGTATATATTCAAACTTTGATTCGTTACATATTAAGAGTTTAATCTCTTCTGCTGAACTTGATCTTGGTGAATGTTTGTTTCTAGTGAAAAAATATAGAACATTCCTATTATAGTGGTATCATGCATAACACGCTTGCTCCAAGAGTGGAGGGACAAACTCATTCATATAATTGCTAAAATGACGAAATCAATGACGATTACTCGACATACAGAATAAACCAAAATGGATATTTTTGATCTTGAAACCGAATAGAAGCTATACACCCATGACATATTAATCATTGTATTTAAATTTATACCTAAATGATTAATTAATGAAAACGAAAGATCTGAAATGTCTTTATTATGGGTGCTAGATCTTTCATTCTGTCTGTACAAGTAGATGCAAGATGTTAAAACTTTGATGGATGATGCGCCATAAATCATAATTATATATACCTACATAAAAACAACATGTATACAATAGAGCTCCTCACTTATATACTTAATGACTTAAAGTTTTGGATAAATATGTTATGTTTTCATCCGTTGTGACTTTAGAGTATTGGTTCGACACTTGCTTAAACTATCCAACAAGTAATATTATAGTTGCTCGGCCTAATGAAAAAGTGATGACATAAAAGACTTAGTCTATGTTTGGAATGGCATTTACTTTTTGAAATTAGCGGCTAGAAATCACGTTGAACTAGAAGTTTAGTTTTCTAGCTCCTTCATTTCCATAGTGGGCATGTTTTGAGACGTGTGTTTGGCAGTCCTACTGCCAAACCAAACAGGTACTTACACTTGATGATGAAATTGTTGAGTTCAAATATGAGTGATTAGTCCCACATCAATTACGATCATTAGTATGTAAAGTTAGTTGCTTGATTAATTGATGATGTGTTAAGTCATATTATATGCTAATTTAATCTGTGAGCCTCTTCTCTGTAATAATTATGTTCGCAAAACTTAAGGAGATGACAGCCCGAAAATTGATGAATGAATGTGACCACCATTATTAGAGTGTCTGCCGCCAGGGCTGATGTGTGATAGCATGACCATTTTGACGTTTACTTTTTCCACGTGGGACCGGTGGCAAAAATAGGTTATAACATGTAATACAATGATTAATTAGGTTTTATTAGTTTTATTTCTAGCCAAAATTGGAATTGGGCTTTTCCGATCGTACACCTCTCAAGTCCAAGGCTATGAATTATGCTCTTTACCCAACTAAAAATGTTCATTTTCAACTGAACCTCTGAAAATATACTTACGTAAGTTAACTCACGTATGTGTTAATCCTGCATGAGTTAACTAACACTGCGTGAGTTAATTCACGCTAGTTTTAAAATTTTATGTATAATCATTGATGTTGCAAGTAATGCCCAACTTGTGTATATCTTTTTGTTACTTCAGTAATTTACTTTAACATCCTTGCAAACTTGTTGATCCTTCTGAACTGGTCACGTGGTTGAACTTCTTTAGTTTGCTTTTCATTAAATTATAGTTAAAATCTTTTCACTAAACTGAATTGTTTGGTTCCTAATTATAGCTAAAAACTCAAGTGATCAGGCCTTTGTTATTGTTGCAGCCTTTTCACTAAACTGAATTGTTTCACTAGACTGAATCTTTTCACGTGGTTGGCCTTTGTCATTGTTGCGTCCTTTGTTACTTATAACATCAATGATTATGCATGAAATCTTAAAACTAGCGTGAGTTAACTCACGCAGGGCCATTATAGTCATTTCAGTTGGAAATGAGCAGTTTTTGTTGGGTAAAGAGCATAATTCCAAGGCTATTAGGCCTTATACTCACGAAACCAACTACGTATGATACAAACTGGAAAGTTGCTCTTTAGATATTTAGTGTTTGTTACATCTGAAGTTGATTAAAATACCTCCAACAGCAATTAAATGTTGTTCACTTCAGAACAGTAGTTAATAACTGTTTTCAACAACGTCAATTAACTGATGTTCACATGAACGATAGTTTGGTGTAGGTTATAGCGAAAGATGTACTGCAGTAGCAGAAAAATCATATTGATGTGTTAATTTTTGGTGATTAATAATGTCAGCCTCCCTCACAGTTACATTTGCTAAAGTTACAGCTTTAATGTGATGTTCCTTGAATATTTGCTTTAGCCATCCAAATGAGATGTGAATACCCTTCATACCATCGCACCCACCCCTGGAATTAGGGTTCACATCAAGGAATTATGTTAGAAGAGCAGCATATTGCTCTTGGGAAATTTTCGCCTAATGGTTGACCAACTTACCATGAACAGACGAGTGAAGAAGACATGACACATCATTTAGCGTGATGGTCATCTCACCAACTAGCAAGTGGAAGTTGTTGGTCTCCTGATACCACCACTCCGTCAAATTCGTAATTTCATAAATATGATTGAATTAATATTGTTGAACGGTGTCACAAAAAGAGAGTGAAGACCGGAAGCGTTCATGAGATTCCAAAACCAATCCACATGATGTGATGGGCGTGGAAAATCAACTATGTTCTTGCCATGGATGATGCATTCGAGTTGTTGCTTGCTCCATTGGAAAACAAAAAACAATTAAATAAATATCAGTCATATAAACAGTTGAATTTTATCAATAAAAAAAACATAAGACCAAGATATTGAAAATAATTGTACTTACTTCTCTCATCCAAATTTTGGTGGTAATGTGATGATAGGATTGTCAGTCAGTTGCAGTGTTGGTGGTAGGTTATGGTTGTGGTGGTGGTGGTGATGGCACTTGTTCCAAGTCATGTCATGATGCTCGTACTGCTGCTTAGACGCATGTGATGTAAGGTCAACTACCTGTGAGGTGCCCATCCCATCGTTGTTATGAGACATATGTCTACGTCGACCTCGTTTAGGGAGAGGATTCACCGCAGAATTCGCTCTACAAAGCTATGTTGAGTCTAAGTCAAGTCAACCAATGTCGTCAGCCATATCTACACAACAACAAACAAACAAAAAAATCAATGAAGTATTCTTTAAGACATTTCATCAAACACCTAGAGCACAAAATAAAAATACAATGTCCATTGTGTTATTTCATTTCTTAAACTATCCGTTTTTCACTAATACTTAAAGTAATCTGCATTCCTATAAATACAACAATTTAATTGATCAATGACTAGTCAAACAACCATCAATTTCACCATCAAAAATCCTAACATATAATGACCAATTAAAAAAACATAATATAAAACTCTCAATATGTAGGCTTAGGGATTTTGAACACTTGTTATTTGATTGATTAGTTGTTCGACTTTGAAGAAAATCGATGGAGTTTGATTTGTTGGAGTAGGGAGGGTATGGTTTGTGTTTAGTTTAAGTTTGAAACTAAATGGGGTTTGTTTCTGTGTTCCTTTATATGACAGGTCTGGAACGGCAATTAACTATCATTCGTGAGCGAACGACAGTTAACTCACATATTCCTAAACAAACGGTAGTTAATTTCCGTTTGAAATATTTTGATCAGTTTGAGGTGTCTGACTGTTTGTGACCAAACACTAAGTGATAAAGAGCAATTTTCTACGAATTGTCCAATATTATATTGGGATAGTGAGAAAATGGATTCATTGCCACTTTTCTCAAGTGCAATTAATCCCTCTAGGTTATTTTTGTAGAAGAATGTGGTTATTCTTTATTTATTGTTTTCATTAATTTACACAATATTAATTATTAGGCTTAAATGTAGTTTTTCCCCTTATGTTTTAAAATGCTGCGATTTTGGTCCCTTAAGAAAAATATAAAAAGTTTGTCCTCTGTCTTTAGGAAAGTATACTCTTTTGATCCTCTAACTTTAGAAAAATATGCTATTTTGGCCTTTGTCTTTACAAAAATTTGCAATTTTGGCCCCCCGTCTTAGGACACGTGGCATCTTCTCAGCAGTTTTGCAACATTTTGTAAAAATAAGGGGTAAAATTGTTTTTTTTTTGTTAGGGACCAAAATCGCAACTTTTTAAAACTTAAAGGGTCGCAGATTTATTTAAGCCTAATTATTATTTTGTCAAAAATACTTATGTTTAGGAAAAATAGATTAATGCATTTTATTACATAATAAGTTGTAAATATAAGGCGGTACATCATCAAATAATTGGGAGCTAGTTTACAACTGGGCCGCTTGAGCTAATTCATATGCAACCCTGTTTACTTGCCTCCGACTAAACTGTACCTTCGAATCATGGAAATAGTTAGTGATCAACTGTCTACAATGAATAATAATGTTACCAAAATCAATACTATTGTTGTCTACGTCATTGAAAGCATCCACGACAGCCTTCGAATTGAGGGAGAAGTCCATACCATCCAGTCGCAACTCTGCTACCCATTGAAGTGCATGATTTAGACCAAGAGCTTCGCCCACATCTACGGAATTTATATGCGTAAACCATAGTTTTGGTAGCACAAATTCTCAAGCAGAATCCCGAATGTACATGACCTACTCTGTTAGAAGAATGAGAAAAGGAAGGGTCAATGTTACATTTAAACCTTCCTGGATTTGGACTTTGCCATTTGAAGTCGTTATGAATGTGCGAACCCGAGCTCACATTGTTGCCAAGCTGCGTATCATTATTACGAAGGTGCTGCACTAACTTCCAGTCCTCCAACATTTGATTTGCGCATGCTATCACTTGGGTTGTCGACTCATCAACCTGTTGCCAAAGTTTTAAATTGCGACGCTTCCATAGACTCCATAGGATCATGGCCATAAGGCTGCATTGAGAGGCCAGGACTTTCTGTGTAACTGCAAAACAACCTCGTCCACACTTTCACGTTCACCGACGGCCTGATGCACAAAACTCCAAAGATGAGCAGCTTGCTAAACTTGAACCACTCTTGGGTAAGTAAACGGAGAATGTATCAAGTGCTCAATACTATCATTACAAATAACGCAATTTACAACACAATGTATTCCTCTACTAATAAGACTCACTCTATTAACTACTTATTTATTAGAGAGAAAATAGATAGAATTAGATTTATTTTTTAAAGAAGATAGAATTAGATCATAAATAGTTAAAAATATTATAGAAAAAAAGACATAATTTTATTAAAGTGACAAAATTGATCGGTTTTCATGGTATGTGCAAATAACATTGAAAAGACAACTAAAAAGATACAAAATAAGACATTTTATATAGGAGGTGAAGAGAGATAACGACCCACATGAAAGAAAAAAAACACGGCCGGTATTTGTTTTGAACAGAACTCATAATTTACATGTAAAGGGTAGAAGGACTCGCAATGATGACAAATCTACGGAAGGAATGATTCGTGAGTGGAGATGGAGGTTGGGCTCCAAGGTGGCGATGGAGAGGGGGTGTATCTACAAACACTCCAACGTTAAAGTTCATATAAACTTGAGGTGGAGGCTATGTTAGATTGAAAGTTCATACAAACACTCCGATAGATGTGGATATGGTAGGTATTGGGCCGATAGACGCGGCATTGGGCTTCGCCCAACCCAAAAGACTAGTCTAGTCTAGAACAGTATTCATAACTGACTGACTTCAAAAATAACAAACACTAACTAACTCATTAGTGTCCTAATCAGAGTTACATAATTCGTCGGATTTGGTGGAGAACCACGAATTGGTTCGCGCGAACTGATTCGCGGTACTTCGGCGTACTGATTCACTCAGATTCGTGTAGGAATTCGCCGGAACAAGGGCACCAAGAGTACCCGTAGAAAAATCCAGGAAAAAAAGCTTACCGATAAATCCAGACTTTATTTTATGAAGATGAAGATAGGAATTAGATCTAGATCTTGAGTGCTGGTGATTGTGAGAGTTTAAGAGTTTATGTGAGAGTGATGAAAATTGGAACAAGAAAGGGAGGTGGCGGCTGTTCTGGTTTGGAAGGAGGAAGAGGATGAAGTTAGGGTTTCTCTTGGACATATTTTCTATTGGGCTTGGTTAGTTTAGCCGACAATGAATTTTAATCAGCTATTCTGAAAGAAAAAAAGAATGGCCCAATAATTTGGCCCAGATTTTATATTTGTTTTTGAAAAGAAATATAACTTAAAAATTTCACTTTATACCCCCACGTACTGACGCGTACCGTAGCTCTATACCCCCACACGTACCGAACTCTTTTTATGTCACGTACCGCGTACCCGAACCCGTACCACGTACCGAAGCGTATTACGAATTATGCGACTATGGTCCTAATACTCAAACTACAATCTGTGAGAATCTCACGTGAAGGAATGTAATATCATCACTATCCAATAATAAAGGATATATGAAACATGAAATGAAACTGATCAATACATAAAGAGCTTAAGGCAATTACCTATCTTTTATATTTGTATGATTTATCTATAAGGAAACATAACTTGTTTACAATTTCAAAGAATATTGAAAATGGTATGGTAATAAATTAAAGTTACAATTACAATCAATAATCTAACAAAAAGGCTATAGAGTAGAATTTTTTACTCATTGCTCATTGAAAAACATGTGGGAAGATTTGATATGAATAATGACTTTTATTTCTTCACTAAGACCATAAAGGATTGCCAACTTTTCTGACAAAACATTATGGCCAAAAAAACGTAAACTGTAGAGAACTTCAAGGTTAAAGAAGCCTCGTGAGAAGTAATATTGAGGTGAAGAGGGGTGGCAAAACTAAGATATTAATGAGAAGACCTGCAACAAATTGAAATACAAATTAGACACTTGTCATCAATGTAAATGCATATTTATAGAGACAAAACTTATGTGCATTTTCTTAAGTACTTTCTGTGCTATTCTTCACTTCAAATATTCATAACTAACATGAATTACTCAAATCTATAATGTTCTCGAAGTTTTTTTATAACCACAAACTGTATTTTCAGTGAAGAACAAGAAGAAAAGTACCTATGGAAATGCACGTAAGGTTTGTTCTATGTATAGATGAAAGAAGACATTTTTTATATCTTACAAATATCAGGTTTGAAAGTGAAATAAAATTGGAGTTGAAAAACATGTCCATATTAATACAGCAGTGTGGATGATAGTGCTTACCATTTTGAGACGATGTCGACGTGGGAAGAGATGGAAGTTTCGTAGCTGCAATGCCATGAATTCAAGGAAAAAATGCATCAATGATAGCAAAGAGAGCTAGGGCACCATAAAAATGTAACAAGGAAAAGATAGTCAAATGTGGTAGAAAGAAAAAAGAAGCAATATATGGAAAGCTATACATACTTCTATTGCATGAAGATTGTAGCGCGTAAGATGTCAAAGTCCATGGAGCAACAACGTTGTCATTGAGGTCACAAATGAATCCAATTCCTGAAGTTCTATCGAATGCTGCATCCGAAGGCAAACTCGGCAAAAGGCAGCCAGATTCTAGATCAAAATGAAAAGATTAATAGTAAGTTCACATACTACAACACTAATGGAAGAAGTTAATGCTATTAATGGTACCTTGTGATCCAACTGATTCATCGATGCAAAAATCCAACGACGATGAACATTAATACACAAAGAAGGACAAGCATAGCATCAGTACTAATGGAAATGATAAAATAGTAGTTTCATGAGAAATCAAGGGGAACATAACAATACCAACCTTGAAGAGAAAAATCCTTCAAGCTTATATGGCAAAGGTCATATATATTATTGGTGACATTTGCTTTCTGCAACTTCTCCCCAAGTGATACAGCACATTTCAAGGCTTGCAGATTGGTCACAAAGCTTTGTCCTTGCAAATAGGAGACATAATTTTTGGTTGCTTTGCAGCAAGATGTTTGATTTCTTATCTGATTTCCACATTCTTTTGCAATTCTTGAGATATTCGGAAAAACCAACGGGCAGACTGAGTAAATTTATTATAATAACATTGAACATAAACATGTCAGATGTATGCTACTACGATTCATATTTCAATAAATTAGCCAAAAGTTCAATAATCAAACATGATGTATGATATTGATATTGTATTTTTTTCTCCTTGCTCACCTTTGTTTAGGTTGCAATTTGAAAGTCCTCTAAAAACACTATTTGCTGCTGATGAGTTGAGTTTTCCGGCCAGCCAACGTAGGACTATGTTCTTACAGTCATTAACCCGAGCCGTCTTTTGAGGCAAACTATGGTTTCCATTTGAATTAGACATGTCATTTAAGGAAATTTTTCTAGCAGCATAGTTTATAGCATTTTGGCATACTTGATCACAACATTCATTTACAGGATCAATTTTTCTACAAGCTGTCAGAAGTCTAGAAGTGTCTACAATGCTCTCAAATTCGTCAACAAACGCAACAGGACACGAGCCTTCAGTGAGATTTGATGGATGGATTGAACATATATTGTTTAGGTCTTCAGTTGCTCCTTGACTAACAAGAACCTTGTGAACATCAGAGAGGCAGTGCTTAGCATGAGTTGTGTTCAAAGCTAACACTCCAGAGTATTTACTTGACTGACCTATTAGTGTTACCAGCATGGCATCAAATTGGGGACAACATACAACATTTGCCAAATAGGGGGCAAAGGAAGTCCAGCAATCCATCGCAGTTTGGGTCATTATATGTTGAGCAGCTGAGAAATTCAATGAACATAGGCCTGCATGTAAATATGAAATTTAGGTCATCTCAATAAATGCTTAAAGTGGATTATTCTTCATTTTTCTGTCTACAACGGCAGAACGGTAGCTTTAGTTTTTTTATGATGCAATGCTTAGGGTTATATTGTTACAGAATACAAGTTGTGTCAACATACTACGGTTTTGATTATGTTTGTTGCACTTTCAGGTCCACTCACTCTGCTACGCTATGCTCAAGCATCGTTGAATTTGAGTCATACTCAACACACATGAACTTGAACTTTCACCCATAACAAAAATACAACCCAAGTGTTTATGCACCTCAACCCAACATAGACACTTTCACTATTTCCACTTCACTCTAGTTTCACATTGAACCCCTCACCATTCGTCATCTTTCATGTCTATATTGTATAATAATTAGATTAGATTTCCATTTACTTCAATATTTAAAACATTTAGGACAAAACTTAGGTACAATGCTATAGGCAATGTTCAAATCGTACTCTACTATTAAACATATAGTATAACTTGTCGACAATAATTTTGAAAGGAGTGTTTCCTACTATGTAATATTGACACTTCAAATTGAAGGCGTATTCGGTGTCCGACATGTGGCTATAACTGGGTGTTTGTGCTTCATAGGTTTTAGGCCTAAGCCTCCCCAGGACTTAAATCCGGGTTTCGCCCCTGCTCTCGTCTATTCTCTAGCAACTACAATGTGTCAAAGCATATGCAGTACTTTCGAGAAAAAAACAAGAAATCAGTAAACAAAAATATTGCATGGTCTCACACAGGAAAACTTAAAAGGAAAAGGCAACAATACCTGATAACTTAGGCACAGAATTATTTGTGAAAGGTATCAATGGAGAAGGAGCTAAAAGAGGAATAAAGGGTTGTGGCTGTGTACTTGGGGAGATATCAGAAGGAAACACATCAACTTTGGTTGTTATTGAAAAGGAATATTTTGATCCACTGATTGGAGAGCCCTGACACTTGTTTATAACTGCATATATAGAGGTAACATTTAGCTCGAGTTAAAATTTCCATAAGGAAATGAAATAATGCATCCTACATTGCATATAGACCTAAAATAAATTGACTCATATTCAGCATTCAGATCAAGGTTTAAATTCGTCCGCAACTGCGATTGTGGTCGCAATGTAAGGGTTTTGAGGTCTCCACAACAGCATTGCAACTGCAATTTTGACCACATTGGCTGTATGTTTCTGCAGTATAAAGATTTGTTGTATAACTGCAACTGCAACCGCAATTCAAAACCATGATTCGGGTATCATACAATACTAAGACATTTAGAATTGAACAGGGAACATGTTTGTATATTGCTTATTAGGAGTAACATATGTTCAAACCTCATTCAAATGTTGTACCAAAAAATATATCTAATATATTGTAAAAATTTCAACCACTTTAGAGAAAAAATGCATCATGTCAACTTGAATGGCATGTTCAGTTCTAGTAAATAAGTCAACTTCAAAAAAGAAAAAGAAAAATGTCATTTTTATTAGAGTGAAGACCCAGTTTGATCCCTCACAATTTTCTCGTGATCCAATTTAGTACCGGACAAAAAATAATACTCAAAATAGTCCATAACATTTTTCATACTGAGACAAATTAGTGCCTGACTCGTAACATGGTGACTAATTTGTCTCTGGTATAAAAATGTCAGAGACTAGTTGGTTAATATTTTTTGTCGAGAAGTGAATTGGATGGCAAGAAAATTGTGAGGGACTAAAATGAAATTTTACTCTTTTATTACAGGTAACAAGGCAATTACATTATACATTTTTTTTGTCTTAAGTCTTAACCCTCTGGTTTCTAGGGAAAGGGGGTCTGTTAATCTGGAGTTCAACTGTGAGATAAGTATAGTTTGACCAAATATTGTTCCACCCACAAATTGAACGCCGATTCTTCCTACATTATACATTTAAGGGGTAATAGTAATTTTAGTCCCCGATGTGTAACTAGTAATCACAATAGTCCCTCAAAGCATCGAAATTCTAAAATAGTCTCTGATTATGCACTTCGTTATTCAAAATAGTCTCTGGCATTAAAATGTTTCGTTAATATTGTCATATATTAGTCCCTAAATATATTTATTTCTGGTCATATCAGTCTCTATAAGTACTTATTTACTACCATATTAGTCCTATATGAAAATAGTTAATGTCAGCATTGAAAGACTATTTTGACTAACGAAGTACACAATTAGAGATAATTTCGAAATTTTGTTACATTGAATGATTATTGTGGATTCTACTTACACATTCAAGGACCAAAATAACTATCACCCCTACATTTAATTTGTATGTAGTGTTGGTGTAAAATGTTTACATATATGCATTCAATCACATCTCACTTGTAGATTTTTCTAGAAATAATTTAGAAACTAAATAACAAAGTGGCATGGTGTAATTTGAATGATTGCATTTGTAAAAAAGTTTTACATAGTTAATGCATAGAAATTAATCTCTAACGTCATAATTCATTGTAATGAAAATTCAAGCACAATTTCAATGCTCATTGCAAAATCACAAGTATATCTAATAGAAATATAGGTACCAAACCATAGAAATGAAACAATATAAAGTTAAAATAAAAGCTACAAAACATACATAGAAGAAGATGCAGCAGAAACATAGTAATCTGAAGAAGACAGCTGGAGAAGAACACTCCCTTCATATTTGAAGCTTGTCACCAACCAACACAATGAATCCCAAAATGATGAACATTAAGAAGAGAATGCAAGAAACCACTTTTCATCACTTCACTTTCTCAAACTCTCACAGTTGAGAGAGTGAGAGAGGAAGCAATGCCAGCCATGTTATCAGGGATGATCACGTGGGAAACACGTGATGTATTTAAATGCCAAGTTGACAAGTAGACTGGTTACTTAATCCTGTGTTACCTCTTATCCCAACATGGATTGATATCTTGCCCTTTTGACCCGTCAGATGGTAAGAAGAGGAACAAGGAACCGTTGGATTTAAGGAACCAAAATAAAGAACAACACATTATTGAAATGAAATTCGTTCATTATTTATAGTAGACATCATTACTTCGTACTCCCTCATCTTCTAAATATAAGCAAAATTTACTTTTTAGATTCATTCATTTAATGATGTATATAGTTTATAAAACAGAAAGTTTATTCATATTTGTAACAAGAATTTCCAAAATTTAAATTTGGCATACTGCAATGGCTTCTTTTTAATTATTATTATTTTTTTGAGGAGAGGCATTTTGCAATGTTAAGTTAATGTAAGAGAATAAACCATTTATTTTTGGTGAAAGAATTAACCATTTTATTTAATCTAATATATCTCCAGTTCAATTTTTAAACTATATAAATATAATATAATAAGTAGTATCTAAATTATATAAAAAAAAATAGTTTAATCATTGAAGGATATAAAAATCAGTCAATTCATATACTTTAAGGAATACTTATTATTCTTTCATAATTTACAAACTCAATTGAATTAAGTGTGATAATGTAGAAACTAAATCAATTGTTTATTCTAATATCTTTCTTCTCATGCATTCTGCAATATTCTCAAAATAGCCTCGTTTTCAGTCCATATTTTTTGCTGGTTTGGATTATACAACCTCGAACTCATTCCCATAATGTTTTGAATTATATAATTTGAACTAGTCATTGGCTATGTTAAAACTCGAGGTTTGTAGGGTTTGACAGGGTTCAAAACATAAAAAAATTAATTTCAACAACATACATCAAACATAACAATTTCAACAACATAATAAAACACACACAAGATCATGGATCAACCAAACTTAAATCTTCATCTAGTCTATTTATGCAAGTATTGATTTCTTTGTAGGTCATGGGGCGAATCAAACTTTCCCGAATATATTGAAAAGATCTAACCAGGGAAGCGTCTAACTCGACCGATCCCTTCGAACTATGCTGACCAAATAAAGATAACATGATTCTCACATTGTCTTTGTACTAAAGCTTTATATGGATGAACTAAACACTTTCATTTGAATCTACCAACAGACGATGATACTCAACACAGTCCACCATTCTTGTGTCTTTGTGGTTGAGACAACCGTTAATTTGGTTCAGTTGATCCTTTAAGTCAAATAGTGGGACATCAACATGGACCCAAAACAATTATGTTTTCCCATGTTGTGATACAATACAGCTAGTTTTGGTGTTTACATCTATTAGATAAGTGTTCATGGTTCTGTGGTGTGGTTTGCAAATGAACCAAACACGCCAATATATAGAAGTTTATGTGCGTCATGGATCACAAAAATTGTCGATCCAATGTAGACCAGGGAAAAATCTTATACTCGACTCGCTCAGATTATACAATCTGAAACGTCACAGCCCCCTTCAAACTTCAAATTTTAACAGTCTTAGAACAGTTCGGATTATATAAGCCGAACTATTATGGGATGGTTTCAGAATATATAATCCGAACTTGTCACAAACTGTGGATGGTGGCTTGACTAGCAAGTCTGACTAATTAATTATTTGGTCCCTTGACTAGTCGGACACATTGGCATGTTTTTCCCCTTCCCTTGAATCGTCGTTACATTATATACATATACCTACTCATTCTTTACAAATCATTCCAACTCACGATTCAGATTTTATAATTCAAAAAATACTAAAAAGGCATTTGAATTATATATTCCGAACAAAGTTATTTCGAAATTTTAAAGGGTGTGTGAGAAGAGAGTGGAGTGGAAAAAAACTACCATTTCTTTAATTCTTTTGATTCGTTATTATTATTTAAAAGATTTTGCGCTTTTTCTCTTTCATTCCTTTTTTTCCCCCAAAGTCCTCCCTCTCATTCAAACATTCAAATAGACCTTTAATAATCTTCTTTTAGGCCTTGTTTGAAATGGAACACAAAAGTTAATCACTTAAAGATTGTTTCTCCCTCCATCTATAGACCCCGACTTATTCGGATTTTAGAATTTGAACGTGTAAGAAAGGACGTTTTTAAACCTTTTTTTATACATTTGGATTTTTAAAATTTGGACAAATAAGGGGCTTGTGGCTATAAGAAGTGGGGGTTAGGGAAAGATTCACTAAACTCAATTCTTAGCTTATCGAAAATAGATTCTAGAAATAATCTGAAGAGACAATATCTCTAAATTTCAGCTTGCCAAACATGAAACAATATGAAGTTGGAAGCATAATAGTATTTGTCTAACAAACACTGCACATTAGCTACAAGGATGCAAAATATTGTCAGAGAAAATTCAATGCAAGTGGATGAACATATCCCATGTGAAGAGATGCCCCATTTTGCTGGCATTGGCTAATATTTGTACGCGTATGAGACCCTAATTAAAATATCAACAGCTCATATATTTAATGAACCAAATACATTTATTGTAGAATAAATAAATTATGTCTTGAAGCTGAGATTTCTTGTGATGCAATTGTTCTACTTGCTGCTATAACCTTAATCTTCACGTGAAATTTTATGTAACTTATCTAGGGCACATAAATTTGCTTTGGCACTTACGTTATGGCCACATTCATTGGAGTTAACCGTACATGAATTTAGATTTCTAAATTTCTTTTGGTGATCATGACTGATCTTGACTTTTATTAATGGCTTAATTCTTTCTTTACTCAAATTCTACTCATCCTTATTAATGCATTTAACTATACACATCAAACTTAACAATTGACAAGTAAAGATTTTGCTCATAGTTGGTTCTTTTTACGAAGAAGAGTTTAGATGAGACTAAAAAAAATTAAGACTCAAAGAGTATTATTGGTAGAGGTATTGATAATTATCATCAATGAATTTCTCACAATCAATAAATTATTTAATATAACTTTTGGTTAATTTTTAAAAAAAAAAATGATAAAAATTGTGTTTGGGTTGGTTTGTAAAATTTGACTTTTATTGATTAATTAATTAGACAGCGCATCAATTGCTTCAAATTTTAATTGTAGCCAAATCAATTTCATTTAAAATCATGTTTATTAAACAATCAATAAATACAATTGACAAAAATACAGTATCAATCCTTAAACAAACAAAAACTACAGTATCATTATGATGTAGGATAAGGTTCTTATTTGATTGGTTATTATTCAAATCAGATTATTATTTTTTTAATAATCAAACTAGATTGGTAATAGCTAGCATATAATCCCTCTGTTTTTAAATACAAGTAAAATTGACTTTTCAGGTTCATTCACTTAATAATGTATGTGGTACATATTATGAACCACATACATCATTAAATGAATGAACTTAAAAAATCAATTTTACTTATATTTAGAAACGGAGGGAGTAACATGCAAAGACAGTATTTTATTATCTTCCTTTTTTGTTCTGTTTTTTGTGGGATTGAAATTTGTTGTATACATACAGGTATTGATAACATGCACGACTGACTAATTTACAACTGCTTGCAACATATGGACCCACCCAGTTGAAATATGGGGTTGACCAATATATCAAAACGCTAGACAAAGTCATCGAATTGGAGTAAATTTTTTGTGTGGTGCTATAATGTGCCATCAGAGCCTTCATGTTTAATGACATTATAGTATTACCATCTTTTAAGCAGTGATTAGAGGGCATTAGCTTCGAGCTTACTGTGCTTTATATGAACTAATCATAGAGGTAGATATAATTGGACCGTACAATGAACAAAATGGAGTACATGATAATGTTCAAATGCTACTTTCCTTTCAATGGTTTTTTTTATCAACTTTCCTTAGAATGGTTATCTCAATTTTCTTTGTTTCTCATAGCTTTTCTCCCTTGAAAATATTAGAGGCACGGTCGGACAGTTGGGCAATAAATATAGACATCTCTCGGTTAGAATTCGAACATTATTTGTCACATAATAAGAACCCAATCTCTTCCACTAAATCCAAACTCAGTTGATGATTATCCTGCTTCTAATTATTTCATTTTATGATAATATTTTTCGAAATATCTTCATAATTATCTATCAGATGAAACGGGATCAAGATTTCATTGAAAGAAAAAAAAAACTTAGAGTAAATATCGTGAAGATCTCAATCATCGATCTCCATAATATCAATGGTCAAGATTAATAGTATGTCTTAATCATTTATAATGTGAGATCAATGATAAAATCTCCAGATTATTTCTCGAAGGTTTTATTTTCAATGGAAAGAATCCATTTTTGAGGAAATGTGATTGTATATGTAAAAAGAATTACATTGATATTGTATATCAATTAGTGTATATCAATTAAACTCCTCAAATTAATCAATTTTATTTTAATTCTAAACATGAGTTATGCTTAAGGTAACAGGCGGCTAGCTAGACTAGTACAATATTCATGCATAGTATGAAACAAAAATGTATGAAAAACATATATTAATGGTGTTGGTGTTATGAAGCAATGTTCAATCCTCAATTATTTTATCTCATATACCCGGCGCAACAACCGGATACTCCATGTGCTTTCCTTCCTCTACTTTATATTTATATATCTATGCATCTCTTTTATAAAGAGCACTCTCTTGTTTACTTGTATAAGCTTCAATATTGCAACAATGGGAAATTGCTTAACAAACAACAAAATACTAGCACATGATGATCATGAAAGCTATAATGATGAGCAAGCAAAAGTTGAGAAGATGGATATGTCTTCATCGAAGAAGTTCGAAGAGCGGCCGAGGAAAGAAAGATGCATGAAGAAGAACAAGAAGGTTAGGTTTGAGATACAAAATGATGAAGAAGTTGATAGAGGAAGAAGTGATGGTAATTCTAGAAGTGTGAGGATTAGAGTGGTGATGACTCAAGAAGAGTTGAAAAAGATGTTGTTGAGTAGCAAGGATGAAAATGATAATACTACATTGGAGCAATTACTTGGTGTTATGAAGTTAAGAGGAGGAAAAATTTGTAAACGTGATTTGGGTGTGTGTTCTTGGAGGCCAGCTTTAGAAAGCATCCCAGAAGATCGTTTGATTAAGTAGCTATATGTTTTGATAGTAACAATAACTTTATGTAAATAGTGTGATTATTATTTTCTTTAAATTGATAGATATAGGAGTATGTGTTGAACTCCATATCAATAAGAGGGTTTCAATTTGGTTTGGAAAAAGAAAAAAAAAACTAATTAAGGAGGGATGTAGATTGTGCGAATTTGATTCTTTGTTATTATGTTTGGATAAGGCATTGATTCTACAATTTTCTGCAATGCTTGTTTTTGCTAATAGATAGCCACATGCATACATTAAAGATCATCAACAGAAGCATAGGTATTTTCCAAATTATATTATTCCATCCACGTCTAAATATAGATCAGATACATCGGTAATTCAATCAAACTGAAAAAAAATAATATTATCTTATATTTAGGACCGGAGCGAGTAGAAAACATTTTGAAAAAACAAAATTAAAGCCACCATGCCGAAGTTTTTTTAATCGACAAATGTTAATTGCTAAGTATGTTGTGTGAATCCTTCAAAAAAAAAAAAAAAGTATGTTGCGTGAAAAAACTAAGCAGTACACCCAAGGCATTGTCTATTTTTGTTTAGAGTTTAGAGCAATGAACATAGTTGCAAGATGTTAGTTTTCAAATTTTTGACCAAATATCTCCCATTTCAATGTAAACCTCTTCAATCTCTTATTTCAACTCTTGCAAGAATGACTTTAATTCTTTGTCTAAAACGTTATAATATATTTGTAAGAAAACCAAAGGAATGACATTTAAATTATAATTATAATAATAGTTAAAATGTCCATTGTACAGGCTTCAGTATCCCTTCAAAAAAAGCTATCTTCAGTATCATTATAAGCTGTATTAACGCGCTTATCAACAACAACAGAAAGTTGTATACAAGGGTAAGAGTGGGAATGGTTTGATGGTAGTGCGTTATGCATTTTATGATGTGTGACTTAAGGTTAAGCTCACAAGCCAGATAAACTAAGAAAACCATGTTTCTAGACAGTTTCTGTCTTTGTCAAACATTTCTCAATTAGGTCGCTCAGTTAGTATTTGTCATGTGACAAAAATATAAAGATATGGACAACTGAGAAACTATTGACAGACAGAGAGTAGTTTAAAATATTAATAGAGTCGAAGACTAATTTAAGAGTAGTTTACAAGACAAAGACCAGTTTGATGGTTTTTACTCATTTCTAAACTAAATGGCACTTCATTAACATCTTTCACATAACTGCTAACGTGCATTTCACGACCCCGGTTAATTTTCATTTCCCATCATATTTTTTCCAAAAACATAAAAATCATATATAATAAATTTTCAGCAACACCAGTCACATAAGTGATAATGCATTTTAAGGGTCACTAAACTCAAATGCTTTATTGAATGCAACAATTACTTGCAATTTGAGGGGGGTGCTAAAAAAACACAGATGTAGTTATGCTCACAGCATTAAACATGAAGTTTTGCCTAAATTGTAATTATTAAGTTGATAATAGCGAAACTGCATAAAGCTCATTCACATTGCATAATGGAACTCCTAATGACATGAGGAAAGCATGCCAACATGGTTGAAGCAAACAAGTTTCACCTGAAAATATGACATTATACATTAGTCAAAAATAAGGTTTGAAGCATATTTTTAAAAGCCTGAATAAATTTCTGCGACCATAAAAAACCAAATATGATGAATCAAGAAAAGGGTTAAATTACCTCAAAATCAAACACACTGTTCAGGTATCAGCTGTGGCTGCGATATCATATCATATGAATAAATGACGAATTGCGCTATACAGATGATAGGACATGGCTAGGGCAGAAATCTCAACAGCAAGTAGGTGGAGTTTTGATGAATAGAATACGAACTGGTAGAATGGATCAAAGGTGAGACCAACCAAACCCACTTTCATGTATATCATATAAAAAAGCAAGGTGACAGCAGCTAGGAAAGCTCCAGCAATTCTATTGCAAATTGAGAGCGTCGAAGAAAGCTGAGGCTGATAAACAGGAAGATGAGGAGATAATGGGCGAAAACCGGACTGCTTTGTCTCACTGGTTTTACTTGGGATGTCACTCATAAAACGTCTATGACCAGCCAATCCTAATGTGTCAGCACCCACAGTTTTCTCAAAGTTTCTTGCCATCAGATTATTGACTCCCTATTTAAATGAAAATGTCATCAACCACGTCAAGAAAGCCAAACGACTAAACACAATCAAAGATAATAAAGGAACTCACCATTAGCATTGGACTCTTGGTAGCACTAACTTGAGTACCATATCTAGCTCCAGCCAGCACATTAGTGTCCAGTCCAAGAGCCTGATATCTCTGATGTAAAAGAACAATTCCATGGCAATTAGATTTAGAAATTTATTACAACTAAAAAAATTAATAATTATGCATCACATTATCTGGAACAATGCATTTGTTCACATTTTTTCATTCTAGAACAAATAAGGAATGGAAATGAAACTATATTTCGTGCAAGATGGTACTAGAATGTATGTCAAGGATCACTAGCAACATGTAAAAGAAGGAAGTACCGCTAAACCTAAAGCATAGTCACACGGCTCGGAATTCTCTTCGGTACGCTCAACATAATAATCGGTACGTTACTACTAAAAAAAATATTTAATTAACAAAAAAAGATACACTCAATAATAAAGGTAAGTTTTTTTAGAGGCAATAATAAAAGAAGTAAAACAAAAAAAGAATAATAATAAAGTGCCCCGCAACAAAACAAAAAAACAATAATCAACATATTAAAAAAACAGCCCAGGATAAACAGCAACTTAAATGGGCTGGGTTAAAATTACTTAAAGCCCAATTAATGGTCGTCTTCAACCTACCAATTACTGTATCACTGTAACCGCAGAAACAGTATCGCTTTCACGATTGCTCATCAAATTCGTAAGGGCAACATAGGAAGATAAACATATCCCACATCATTCAAATTCCAAAGTCGATTTTAATCACAGAAAAAGCTCCTCCATATCTTAGCTTCATCCAGAATCGAGTTTGCAGAACCAAAAAATCATGTCTGAGAGGTTAGAACGCACGTTCTGGGCATGGTTCACTGTTTTCACCAAATTCAGGTGCGAATTCTCGTGAACCAATTTGTGAAAGACCCGGTTCCCGGTTCACGTGAACGAATTCGCAGTTCTCTAGGGGGGTGGATGAATTCTGTGACCTTGACCTAAAGTTGACAGTTCAGAACTTCGTTTGAACTTATCAAAATATCAAACTTTGTAATGTAATGCTTGCAATAACAAGAAACTAGTCTCTATGATCTATCTGAATAGGAAATACTAGATATCTGAGATATACACAAAAGAAAAAGCATGAAAAATGTGGTTCCAGTTTTTAGTTAGGATTGTTATTTGACACGTTTTTATTAGCTAATAATTATGCGCAACATATTCCATCAGCTTAAGTAATTTGCATCAAAAGTAGTTCCTTTATGTTTAGGTACTCTAGACTCTGGGCTGTCCAGAGAGAAATGAAGAGTAGAAAATCTGTCCTTCCTTTTTTAGCTCCTAATTTCCTGTACATAGATTATTATTTATCTGTAACTATATTTTCACTACAAAACCTTTTCTTCAAAATCTACAAAAAGAAATCACAACCTAGTAAGCATCATGCATTAGCAAAAGATTATCATGTCAATAACAACAGGAAAACTTCCATCTCGTATTACTAAGAAACTACTTATAATATAACAGGCATAACATATAAGGAAAAGATGTCCAACGGATGTGTATCTAATTTAAATGACAAGGTACAATTAAGTGTGCACACAACTGGTTAGAAGGTCCAAACCACATCCATGTCCAAAACTACTTTTGAAGAAATGGTTATGAATTGGATATGCTTAGGTTTCTGGGAAACTCGATCACAAACAGCCCTAGGTACAATGGAATTAGCTTTGAAATTTTGATTACATAATCACCCATGAATCTCCCATTAATCCAAAGTTTCCCCATTAAACTAAGCAAACTTTGGACGCAAGTGAAAATTGATACCAATATGCAAACTTACTAAATTTACCAGTTTTAACTTGACAAACCTCACCCATACTAAAAACTTGCCCAATCACACAAAAATTCTAAATCAGGAAAACTAAATAACAACGGCGATTGGCGCTAACTGCTGAGATATTGTATGTATATGATCTAAACCTCTTAGTCTTCTATCAACTTCAAAACATTTTTGCACATAGGTAGTAAGGAGGGAAAAGGAAAAGTGTTACATTTATTAACATGGGGATAACAGTGAAATCATGGAAACCTGGGCATACATTGATATACTTTTATTTTCTCCATATGAAATCATGGAAATTAACTTCATTGGCATTTAATAGAACTTAATTACTAAAGAACTGAAACTTGAATTTAATTGAAACAAAGCCTTGCCTCTGCTAAACACTACAGAACATTGACATACTGTGAAATTCCCTTGCCTAAACCAAAGCCCCAATTTCCTCTCAAATGACTGGATGCTTACCTCTCTTTCCCTGCTATCAAGTGTAGACACCATCACAACTTCCCTAAGTACAAAATAGTATTATACTGCTGTGTTGCCACTACAAACAGTTACTTCAAAATACAGAGAAGAGATAGAGGACAATGAGGAGGAGGAAGTGGAACAAGTTTTGGCTGAACATAAAAAGGTGATTTCTTGGAGGGCTTGATTTTAAGGAAGTGAATGGATTTTTGAGGGTTTAGTAGGAGGACTCGTATAATAATCTTTGAAAGCAGTTTCAAAACAACTAAAATAAATATACATATAGGAAATAGTTCAGAAATTCAATTTCATTCTTGTTAGAGTCGCAGACATTAAGCTTTAACATTTCTTGATTGTTTCTTGCTGATTTATTTCTAGAAAATACGAAATTTTAAAGGTATACAATATGAAATGCATGATAAATATATATGGATAGTTATACATGGATATAAATGGAGGCCACATAAACAAGTATTTGTTTTAAATAAATTGGCAAAACTTTACCTACTTTAGAAATATTCATCATAAAGTCGATAATAAGAGAGTACCCATAACCTATCATTCATGTTACACAAGAGAAAACCATAGCCTTGCAAAATGAGAAACAGGAGAAGCAGAGGCTATAGCTGATAGCTAGTTTTCAGTTAGAGTGAAAGCTGTTTCTGTTAAAGTGCCGGTTGTGTGAGTCTCGGGCAATTACAATTACAACTGCTCTAAAACTAACTCACTCTATATAAAGTCAACCCCATTCTGTTCAGAATAACAATTACGCAGGATTTCCATTACAGTTTTCATAGATTTTGCTCTAGTTAAATTTCTAAAAAGGGGGGGAGACATGGCTTAATTTTGAAATCCTTATTGAGTAAACAGTTATCAACTGGTTAAGTTTTCTGAGAAACTCAATCACGAACGCCTAGGTATTGTGGAACTAGTTTTGAAATTTTATTTATGCGATCATTCAGTTTTCATCGTCAATTCATACCAATGTTGTCCCATGAATCTCCCATCAAACCGAAGCTTCCCCATTAAACTAGTCAAATTTTAGACATAATAAGTTAAAATTGATACCAATATGCAGAATTAAGTAACCAGTTTTAATTTAAACAAACATCCTCTATACACTAAATTTGCCCAATCACCCAAACGTTAAAAGCCAGCTCAATTAAACAACAATATCAATTAGCGCTGACTGCTGAAATAATGTCTAAACTTTTAAATCTTACAGTTACAGTTAGATAAACTTCACAATATTTTTGCAGCCATGTAGTAAAGAGATCAAAGGAAAAGCATTACAATACATCCAGTATTGTCAAAATCGCAGATCACAACAAATAGCCGTTTGTTCAAATTTTATTACACTAAAGTGCTATACATTGCTACAACCACTATTAACCAAAGATTTGTATTAAATCGCACGTCGCAGACAATCACAGTGTGTTAAAATTCTAATATCCAATCATTTCATTTCATGCTTAATCCAAAAACTCGAAATATAGCTAAATTATTTCACTCCCCTTAATGTAACTAAATATAAATACTCGAAATCAATTTTCTGAATGCAATATAGAACAAAACACACACAGAAACACAGTTAATCATACCAAAGAATTGAACTCGTTAGCATGACCAGCAAGCTTATTCTCAAGAATCTTAGGTAAAACATTGACATGTCCCTTGGTAGAATTTTCATCCGCTGAAAAAATAGCATGCACATTCAAATAAACATGAAATCACAATAAGCATATTTAAGGATCAATTAAATTAATTGAAAAATTAGAGAAATGAGAGAATCAGTACCGAAGGGAAGAGTGGTGGTGGTCCGGTGGAGGCGTTCTCCGGCAGCGGCGGCGGCGGCGGGAGAGAGGGATCCGGTGGAGCGAGGGATGGAAGAGAAGGTTGAAGAAAGAGAAGAAGAGGAAGATGATAAGAAGAACTTGGATTTGGTTGATCTGAGAAGCCAAGACATGGTGATCGATTATCAATTCAGAGAAGAGGGAAGAGAGAGAGAGAGAGACGGGGTTGGGGCGTGTGGAAACCACCTGAACGGATCCGGATTGTATAACTTTAAGGAGGGTAAGTCATCATGTAACTTTGCCTTAATTTCTATCCTTAGATTAATCTTATGCTTCATATTTTGACACGTGTCCCTCTCAATTTTAATGTTAAAAAACAAATCAAATTGAGATATTGGAATCCATTTTCTCAGTTATCTTTATCTTTAATATCTGTAAAATCTATTCATGTCATAATTGAAATCGAAATCTAATGAGTTCTTTTCATATATATGTGTATGTAGATCTTATACTTTGTATGGAGGTTAATGGCGGCCCTGACGGTGAGGAGGAGGGACGGCGGTGAGGTGGAGGGACGGTTGGTTACAAGTTGGGTTTGTGAAAATGGGTTTCAGGTTATCCATTATCAATCTGATTTATTTTATTTAATTTGTTTAAAAGAAAAAAATGACTTGGACACTTGTCAACATCTGTCTTACGTGATTGATCTAATCTAATCTAATGGTTATTATTGCTCCAAAGTTATGTAACTTTCCAGCAAAAAAGTTATACAATCCGGATCCCTGGTAACACTTACATGCAAATACACCCTTCAAATTTAAAATTTATGTACCAAATGCAACCTTGTTGAACGAAAAATGGGTTTTGTGAAATGTCTCTAAAGTTTTAATGACAACAAAGTATAAAAAAAAAAAAAAAAAAATATTGAATATGTTGGCATGTGTTCAATTGTGCAGGATCATAGAATTAAATTCAAAGTATTAAATCAAGATTTGGGTCTGAAAGAACAAGATTTTGAGATGTTCTTGACCGGTCAAAACACCAATCCCATGTTGACATGTGGCCTAACTTACATCACCTTAAGGCTATGCGCCTGAGCGAACACACCAGCTTTGATGCGCCACAACACACACAGGCGCGCATCCGCGTGAGGATCACACTACATGTGTCCTCTAACCGTCTCTAATTACACGCCGCGAAACCAAGAGGCAGATATTCCCAACACGCGACTATTTAAGGGTGAACTTGCTTCACCCTCAAGGTATGAGTAACTTTTCACAACACTTTATACACACTTTTTCTCAGTTCCATTATTGACTTGAGCATTGTAGTGCTAACGTGTCTGTAGACATCTTTCGTTCCACCGTGAAGACTCGTCACCGCCAGACCGAAAACCGTTACCGTCATACCAGAGCACTTTCCGCCACCGTTACCATTCATCCATCCTCACCAAACATATCATTTGTCTATAGAACGAGGGGATCGTTAGCTAACCACCAAGGTCTAACGATCTTCCACCGTAACTGTTTTCTGTTATGCGCTCCTCCGGCATAACCGTTTTCAGCTTCACGTTCCTCCAACACAACGGTTGATAGTTACTACTCCATTCTCCGAAGTAATGGCCAGAACTCGCAGGGGAGACACCACGAGTCGCTCTTCCACCGCGCAAGAATCACGTCTTACGATTCAAATCCTCTAAGATCGAACGGTTCTGATTATCGAACCGGCGAATCCAAAAGAAAACGACGTAATCCTCGACGCAGCGATCGACACTCGTACTACCGCCGCGATGAACACGACGATTGTCCCTCCACCTGCTCTGTGCACGGAGGATGTTCATGTGCCTCCATCGTCTTTTTCGGTTCCTCTGCTGCATGAGACGAACGAAATCTTGATGAACCTGGTGAACTTGCTCCAACGAGAAAATAATTGGATGAAACGCGTGGAAAAGAATCAAGAGAAGATTCCGATGGAAGTCGCCACACAAATCTAAGAAGCTCAACAGAACAAACACCTTTAAGCCAAGCGCACATGCCTGCAAACACCTTTAAGCCAAGTCTAGCTTGAAACTTTCATAAGCCCATTGGATTTTGGAAAACTTTCATAGTAGACAACCATTTTCCCCAGTGAAACTACATTATCCCCTAACGGAGTCGGATCTCTTCCTTTAACAGACTCGGGTATCCTATTGTTGTTTCTTTCCCTAGTCGTTTTGTCTTTGTCGTCTTGCATTCATACTTGCATCACAAGCATTCATGACATTTTAGGGTAAAAAATGATGTACTCTGTATTTAAGTCTATTCGGCCCGTCGAATCGAAGATTTTATCTACAAGTCTCCGGACGAAGAAACTTAAATAGGGGCATCTGTCACACCCCAATTTTTAACCTAAAATTCTTTTTTTTTTATGCGTCTTTTGGACTGGAACTTTTTGTCGTTTTAGACGAAATTTCGGCAGAGAGGTACTTTAAAATACCTCATTTAGTTGGTTTTTAGTTTTTTTTTTACTTTTTACTATTATTTTTTACTTTTTAGTCTTTTATTTATTATTTTTATTTTATTCTCGTTTTTTATTTATTTATTTATTTTCTGTTTTATTTATTTATTAATTATTTTTAATTTTATTTTGTTAAAAAAATAAAAGAATCAGAGAAAAAGCAAAAGAACATAGGCGCATGCCTCTGATCCCCCACATTTTCCAGATTTTCTTCAATATCTTGGATTTGTTGCCATTTTAGTTTGATTTTATTTCTATTTTTGTCCAAAGGTGCAGTTTACAGTCCTCAATTCATGGTCAATCCGGTCCTTGTCAAAATTCATCAGTCAAAACAGTTTTTCAATCTCTTTAAAACACATTTTGAGAATCAAAATGGGAGAGGAAATTTTTTAAGGCAAAGTCCACAAACCCTAGAGAAATATTTCTCTCCATAATCACCAAAAACATAGTACAACCACCAATCTCAAACCACAACTTCAAACAGTCACAAACTCACAACCAAAACATTAAACCAACACAACAACAGTACCACAATTTCGAACCAAAAAAGAACAACAACAGTACCACAATTTCGAACACAAACACATCATAAACAAACCATAATATAACCGCAAAACCAAAACACAACACAAAAGTAGACCCAACTCACAGATCCATTCCAAAGAACAAAAGGTAGTAAAAGTTTTGTTTTTTTTAGATCTAGGCCGGTGTGTTTATTTTTTGGGTTGAGATATGGAAAGTGGAGGAAAAAAAGGGTTAGAAAGAGTGAAAAATAAAAATGGAGGAGTTTTTAACTCCGGAAAGGCGCTGCCGCCGCTGCGGGCTCGCCGGCCACCACGCCGGAGGAGGGGGAGCATCGGAGAAGGTGACCGGAGTGTCACCAGATTTCTAGAGAGGGGGCAGAGTCTCTCTCTAAAGAAAGAGGGAGGGAAGAGAGAGAAAGTTTTTTAAAAGTGATTAAATCTGAACGGTAAAGGGTATGTAAGCTTTTTATCCTAAACTACGTGATTTTGATCGTGGATACGTAAGCAAAAGACTTTGTCTTTCCAAATCGGTAAAAAAAATATAACAAAATATTCACTTTTTCATTATCTCATTAATCTTTTTTACAAGCAAATAAAAAACAATTTTAGCCAAAAATAAATAAATGCAAGAGGTTTCTATAGAGTACTATAGACGTTTAGGGTGTTAATATCTTCCCTTTACGTAACTAACCATCAAACCTTAAATCTCTAGAAATAAAAATTGTGCGTTTATTCGAACTTTTCCTCTTTCCCTTGGAAAAAATTAAAGCTCGGTGGTAAACTTAAATTTATGAGTCAACGCTAGTCAATAGCTTGAAAAACAGGAAAACTTCAAAATAAGGGTGGTTTCTTATAACAGAGATCCATGAAACCAACATTTAAGTTCTCAATCCTAGAACCTTGTCTTCTACCATAAAAAAATCTTACACAAGTTCTAAACTTAAAGCATAATACAAGAAAGAAGCAAATTATGATAATAGAAACCTGTTTAAATGGATGAAACGAGAAAGTGGACCTTTATGGAAATAACTGTTGAAATTGAGAAGCTTCAAATACAAAAGAATAACAAAGAACTTAACTGATGGTAAAAGCATTTTTAATAAACTATCAAAGCCCTTTATTCTCTTGCTGGAAACCTTTGGAGACCAGGAGGCACTCATTGAATGCAACGCTTCACATGGAGACCCATTCCCTTAGAACGAAGCAACGATCCAAATCCTTGCATCTGATCAATCCAAAGATTAAAAAGAAACCCACTCAATATCCAAATATCAAGATAAATCCAACGGCTATAACACTTACTCGAAAACTAATGTTGAGAAAACAACTCAAGGGCCCAAGTAATTAACTGAATTACTAGCCTTTACACGTAGAATCCAACGCTGCCAAAGCTTATGTCCCCTCAATCTCATCCCTAAGATACCAGCAATACATGCTGAGAGCAGGCACGAATCCGAGGTGGGGGCAATGGAGTCCGTCAACCCGATTTGCCTCCACTCGTGTATTGTATTTTTAACTCAAAAATAGTTATTTATTCAGTTTAACCCCACTTATATAATTTTATTGTCTTTACCTGGTCCATTTATTACACTACAAAAAATTATAAAACTAAAAAGAATCCTAATGAGTGTTGTAAGAACACTAGTTAATAAATCAAAAGAACTAGTTTTTTTATAAAAAGTTGTTGTAATTATTATATCAATAAAATAACGCTTATTTTAAAATAATTTTTTTTTATGAAATCTTTAACCAATTATCTTAGAGCATATCATTAGCAAGACCATAAAACTACTATTATAATCTAAATTATTATTATTATATTTTTTGAAAAAGGTTGTGACTGACGATACGCTAGTTGTAAAAAATAATTAATTATGGTTATATTTTTTATACTATGATAGAAATTGACAAATATTTTTTTTAAAAAATCAACATTTTATGGAAATTATAAATATAACTTGTATAATTTTCGCACACTTACGTGTTTATAAAGTTTTATATAAATTTTTATGATATAACTTTGACCCCGCTTATTAAAATTTCAGGATCCGTCATTGGCTGAGAGCGAAAACAATGACATCAATTACGAGGGCATCAATTAGTCTCTCGTACTCGCGAGCATTTATTTTTTAGGAGCATAGGGTAAAACCTTCATTGAACATCTCTTTTAAGTCAAAATTTTCCTAATTATACGCAAGTAGAGTTCCTTATAAAATAAACCAAGCAACTCATTTTGATCATCCCTTAGAAACAATTCCCTGATGAGCATCATTGTAACCCCTGAAGCTTTCGAGGGCGTGTAGTGGTCGGCGGTGCACAAGGCATGACAATGAGCGGCTTATTGCAGCTTCTAGGCAAATTGAATCACATCGGAATGAGAGGGATCATGAAGCCTTGCATGTATGGGCCTTCATAGTTGAAGGAAGATTTATAAGAATTGTTAGGTACTACTTATATCAACAAGATGCCTCTTATTTTACCTAGTCTATTCCATAAGAACTCCATAGTTAAGAATGCTTGACTTGGAGCAATTTTGAGATAGGTAAACTTATGAGAAGTTTCTCGAAAAGCATGCTAATGAGGACAAAACATGTTGAAAAGTCATTTGGGATGTTACAAGTGGTATTTGAGCATATCTCTTCCAGTACGATATGGTTCAGGGACAAAACAAGCGGAAGCTAGTGGGCATGTAACGCCCGAGGTTGACGAGTGCGGGGATTGGTCATTGGTGCACAAAGCATGAAAATGAGCGGCTCTTGGTATCTTCTAGGAAAACTGAATCACATCGGAATGAGAGGGATCTAGTGGTCGTGCAAGTATGGGACTGCATGGTTGAATGATGACTTGTAAGAGTTGTTTGGTACTACCTATATCAACAAGATGCATATTTTTGGTACCCTATTCCATAAGAACTCCACAGTTAAGAGTGCTTAACTTGGAGCATTTTTGGGTTGGGTGACCTTCTGGGAAGTTTTCCAGAAAGCGTGCAAATGATGACAAAACATGCTGAAAAGACCAGTGTTTGTTTATGGATCGGTCAACAATACATAAAGTCGTCTGGGATGTTACAAACATCGCTCTCATCTCCCACGAGCATCCTCATCATCAAAGCGAAAATTGCTCATTCGCAAACACAAATTCTCTTCGAATTATTTATCCTCATATCCATCACACCCCCTCTATACGAGGGGGTACTCGCACTAAAATGGAGCGACGATTCAAACTGCAGAATCGTAACCGCTCACCGTAACCGTCAAGCAACAACTATGAACGTTGTAAACCTTACGACAACCTGCATATGTATAAAAGAGGACTTCAAACAGTCCCCAAAGGTACCATATTTTCTATCTCTAATCGCATTTCTAGCTCAGAATACTGACTTGAGTGTCGTAGTGCCTCCATTTATATCACTCCTCTCTGTTCCAACTCTCATGAACAATTAGCTCATCGGACACCATTCTGCTAGTAGATCAGTACCAAAATAAAACAAATATTAATATTTAAATTGTTCTACCTAAACTAACTTCATAAAATAATAGATAAAAAAAGGTTCGAATATATATAATAATCTTCCTTGTCTTTATCTTGCATATATATTAATACGTAATTTCATCCATACATGGTGATTGCGTTACAAAATTCCAATTCTCAATTAGCGATTGGTGGCCTTGGAATATGAATATTATCGATGGTAGATGGAAATAAACCACATCCACAAAACTTGTGTCCAAGAGGACCAACACAAAAGGGAATAGTGGGAGGAGGAAACTTTCTACAATAATCAATACAATCTTCATGATTTGTGCAACACTCACAATCAGGACAAGGTTTACCATCAGTACTTGGGCAACATTCTTGACATGCTGTAACCGTAACATCATTTATTGGGGATATGATCTCATCACCCAACCCTTTTGCTTCTGATCCCATGTACATGTCTGCATATACACATAATATATGAACACAAGAAGAATATGCATGCAACGTGTGAAATTAATATTTGAAGGGGATAATCGATTGGAGTTAAAAATCAAAAATTGACACATAAAAATGATTTTCTACCTGAAGCAATGATGAAGAAAGCGAACACAAATACCAACTTGATAGCATAACAATTTCTTCTATTGTCCATTTTGTTCACTTAACATAATTTTTTATTTACTCATAGGTTTATATAGCCAAAGGGTAACAAAAAAATATAGCCAAAGGATAAGAGTGAGACCACCGTGGAAATTATAAACTCTCTGTTTATTTTTTTTATAAATAAACTTTCTGTTTTTGATAAATATAATATGGTATTTATTAATGAACCATATATTTTTTTTTGAATGATTAAATAACAAATATATACAAAATCAAATGTAATTGATTACACTAAAATATTATGGTTATATATTAAAAATATTTGACCGTTTGATAGCAAGAATCACATTCCAATAATTAATAATTTTCTTTTATAGTTATATTCAAATATTTTATGTCATGATAATATCATAAATACACTACTAAATAAAGTTATATAACCAACAAAAAATTAGAAATTTTTCCAACAAATTGAAATCAAAATATTTTTCAAATAAATAGAAAAGTAACACTTTAAAAGTAAAATTTTCTAGAAGGTTAATTGTTTTTTTGACTTAGCGCCTTCCCAAGAGAATGATGTAATTCAGAGTTGGACTAAAAAAATAAGTAAAGTCTAGTCAAAAACAGTTTTAGTCAAGATTTGAACTCGGGATTTTTTCGAAAGATTTGTCTGAATGTTTCTATGTAATTTAGTCTAAAATAAGACCATCACGAATTATAATTTGAAAACAATAACCTTAAACATATTCCTACTAAAGGAGTAGACTTTACCTGGTCAAATGATAGGAGAGGTGCTAGATATACTAAGAAAATACTTGATAGAGTTTTATGTGATCAATACTCTTACATGTGATCAATACTTGGAAGAATGAGGTGTTTGGTAATGTTAATGAGTTAGTCCTTCATGCTGGAAATCATTTCCAAGTTACTCATGAGCCAGTAGACATTCTAGGTCACACTGATGCATTATTAGAACAACAAAAAGATGCACAAATAAGTTTAGACAATTCTTTAGATATGAAATAAGTTTTTTGGAAAGATAAACCAAAAGTAAGAGCCAATTAAAGGGAGACAAAAACACCAATTTTTTTTCCACATAAAAAGCCAAAATCAAATCTAAAACCAACAAAATTACCCTTATTAGAAATGATAAACACCTTTTAACTGAGCCGGAGCAAATTGCACTCTACATAACTAACCATTTTCAAATTCCTTTTCTCTCTTCTTCTATTTTGTAGGATAGCAGCTTGGTAAAAGAAATCATTCCTGACTTGGTGACCGGTAACGTTAACAATATGTTTGCATTGCTACCTTCAAAAGCTAAGATTCACAATGTTGTAGTTTGCTAGGAATAAAGATGGTGTTCCTAGCTAGGCCATATCGATTTGGTGCAGTTTTCTATCAGACTTATTCAGAGATTATTAAGAAGGATGTAGAGAATACGGTTTTTGAGTTCTTCATTGAAACTTGGATGATGTCCAAATTTAATGCTAACATTTTAATTATGATACATCATATTCGTAACGATGATACTGATGGACAATATATACCTATAGTTCTAGATGATATCAAATCCAAAATAATCTCAAATATCATATTGTTGATAGGTTTCTTGAAACAAAATGAGTTTAAATAATGCCTCTTAAGTTTTGATGATAAAAGGTATTAAAAGTTCAATTGGATCTTCTAATATTTGTTCAAGTGTGCAGGATCATAGACTAAAATTTATTATGTTTTATTCAAAGTATTAGTTTGAAAGAACAAATTGAAGAGCAAAGATTTTCAAGAGAAGCCTTGTTGCAAGTCAGAATTTGAAGAAGTCAGACTCTGATGACTACCCAAACTCTGGAAGAAGTCAGACTCTGAAGATCACCAGAAGCTGAACCTCATACCCTAGAAGTCAGACTCTAAAAAGCTGAAGAACAAAGGAGCAGAAGCATTGGATGTTAAGATTTGATAGTTCTGAAGATCAAGTAATGGTTCTGGAAATGTCAAAAGGTCAATGGTTGTCACTTTCAGAAAAGGACAATGAAGGACAATGTGTACGACCACTACCTCAAAAATTTCCATGTGCGTTGTATGAAGCTATATATAGTTGTGTCTCCATTGGAAAAGAACAATTAATTTTATATCAAGGAAAGGATTCAAATTCATTCATTCATAGGACATTAACCAAATCAAGCAACAAATCAATGACGAATGATTAAGCTTCTCAAATGACTCTTTGATGCGCTGGCACTCTTCAACGTCTCTTTTCAGCATCTATATATATATATATATATATATAAAGGATTGAAGACCTGACGAAATTACAAGGCTGTACAATATTATACAAGTGTCAAAACTCTGTCAAATTCATTACACATCAAACACTTAGAATTTCTTATAAACTTTCATAGCTTAAAAATTTTCAGTCTAGAATTTTGTCATACCTCAATTTTTGACCTAAGTTCCTACTGTCACACGCTCTTTTGACCCGAAATATTCTTTGATTTTCAAAGAAAATTTCGGCAAAGAGGTATTTTAAAATACCTCATTTTTGGTTCGTTCTCGAGCCCGGCTTTTATATTATTTTATTTTAGTCTTTTTTATTTTATTTTTATTTTTATTTTTATTAGTTTTTTTATTTCCATCTTTTATTTTATTTTTGTTTTGTTTTATTTAGGTTATTTATTTTCTTTTTATTTATTTCTTAGAATAGTCCAAAAATACGTCGAGGGTCCAATTTTTTTTCATCCATGCCACAATCAGTGGCCGACTTACAGAGTCAGCCCCTTTCTTTCCAAAAATGTGTTAGTCAGTATCAAGTCACTTAAACACCTATTCATTGCCATTAAGCAGGTTTCCTTTTAGAAAAAGGATCATTGGTCTTAAAAAGAGAGGAGAATTAATCAGTAACACAGAGAAAAGCTCCAAAAGAAAACATCGAAAAAACCACAGAAAGGAGATTGAAAAAGCAAAAACTCAAAATTTTCAGTTACACATTCCAAAAACATCACAATATCACAACATCACAAAAGCCAACATAGATCCGAACTCAACACCATAAAAAGCCAACACAAATCCGAACACAACACCATAAAAAAGGCCAACACGAATCCAAACACAACATCATAAGTCCAACACAAATCCAAACACAATACCACAAAAGGCCACAAAAAAATCCGAACCAACAAACTATCACCAAATCCGTAACCCACAATTCAAAACCGTACCATAAACAAACTTTCACAGCGTTAATCCAAAAAGGTAGATTTTTTATTTTTCGTTTTTAGATCTAGGATTTTGTGGACCTTTCTTGAAATTTCTAAGGGGAGAAACAGAAAGAGGGGAAGAAAAGGGATAAAACAAGCACACAAAAAAAGGAAGTTTTTAGGTCCGGCGCCGCCATCCTTGGTCGGTCGCCACCGCGCCAAAAAATTCAAAGTCACCGGAGAAGGTGACTGGAAAGTAGAGAGAGAAGAGAGCATTTTAGAGAGAAGTGGAAAGAAGAGAGAAAAAATTAAGGAAAAATGAAGGAAATAGGGGGTTTCAGCCTACTTATAGCCCCCCGGGATCTTGTGCGTATGGGTGCATGTCTTACCATGCACCTTCGCCTTTCAGGCCTTCATGTCTAGCACTTATGTACTCAGTTGGGAAATAGTGATGTGTATGAGTTCGTTGATCCATTTTTCATTCACGCAGAAAATGACCAAGATAGTTCTCGGTCTCATATAACCACAAAGTTGTTTGAGGGTAACAAAGTTTGTTATTTTGCACCTTACCTGAGTAAGTAAGTGTATTTATAATATCCCTCTAAATTCTCGACAGACTGCAGTATCGATGAACGTGACAAAGAAGATATATTTATATGCAAATGATTAATAATAACGGGAATATTTAACTGCAGTGTCAGTTAAATACGCTTGTTCAGTTATCAGTGTCAGTTCCCGAACGGTTTAACAAGATTTTTATGAAGGGGCAATATTGTCATTTTACCTAAGCACTTTATATAGACCCCAAGGCCCTTTTCCTTTCATTTCACCAATTCATTTCTCTCTCTCCAAAACAGAATTCTTCCACTTCTCTCTTCTTCCTCCATCGGCCTTCCTCCCTTCCTCATCAAATCATGATCAAACTTCATGGAATCTAACATGCAAAGATGATTAATTGATCCCTAGTGCAATTAAATTAGCATGCAAGCTTAAGTTCCCCTTCTTCCTTCACCGTGGCCGCAGCCATCCTCCTTCCAACCTTTGGGGATTTTGCCATTCAAGCTCAAGTTGTGACTCCATAAGGATTATTGCAACTATTTGTGACTTGGGTTAGTGATTAGAAGCAAGATATGATGAGATAAGTTTGAATAGAAGCTGAGGACTATGAAGAGAGGTTTGAATAATTAGAGCAAGGGCTGAAACAAGGAATTAGGTTGTTGATGTTAGGAGCAAGAGAAAAGGCTTTTGTTTGAGACAAGAAGATTGAGGTTGGTTTTGCTTAAAGTTTTACAAGGTAATCAAATTAGTTGTTTTTAAAGAGTTAACTTTTAGCTTATTGTTGTTAAGTTGGGCTAGGACTGTTTTTGAGAGAGTTAAGCTGTTATGGTTGAGTTATTATACCTAGAGGAGATTATGCATGAACTTTTAAAGAATAAGTAGAAATTCGTATGATAATTGGATTACTACTATTGATGTGTTGATCAAAGTTAAGTGATTATTAGATATTTGGATTCTACGTCCCATTCCCTTCAATTCGGATATAAGTTTCATGTATTTTGGAATAGGAATGAATTCGGAAAACATGTGTGGGTAAACATTAACATTATTCGGCAATGAATGGCACATGTGAGAAAGATAATATGATTTATGTTCGGGTAGTACTCTAACCCTAGCTATTGGGGAATCTCTAGAACCTCGACTTAGACAGTTGAGATTAGCTATGTTAGTATGTTGCCAAGGCATACCAGACTTAAGTAAGTCGTGTCTTTTGCTATCCACGCAAGGGGGATACAAAAGGTTCACGTTAGGGGGACGGGATACACTCTGCAAGGTAGGCCCGCACGACATTCAGAGGAGTCCAGTATTAACCTCATATAGGTTTTTCACTGGTCATGTTATGGGGATATTTTCCGGGGTTACTCCACTCGGGATTATTCTGTAAAATGAACTCAGATAATGTTGCTTATTACACGCTAACTTCTAACATAATAAGAACAAGACATGAATACGATATGATACGATATGATATGATATGGCATGATAAGTATTATGAATAGATGTTCCGAACGATCTAGTACCCCGCACGATCGTCTAGGTATGCAGGTTATCACACACGTATAAACCCGAATGGGTTGAGTGTAGACACGTGGCGACCCTAGGTTTCCTGAGGTTGCCTATAGCCTAGGATTAGGTAGAATGTCTCATCCCAATCCTTTTGTTTACAGATCAGCAGGTTGCTCGTAGCAAGAGGTCGCAGTCATGTAGCCGAATGGATGACCATCATGTGGCCGTTCGTACAAGACGTAGAATTTTCTTATGTATTCAAGTTATAGTATGAGCTTGTATTGGATATCAGGTATTATTTCGTGGTACGTACGAACTTGTATCGATGTGTATAATCATTTGAAGCATGTAAAGTTGTAAAATTTTAATGTATCTAGTACTAGGTTAACACACATGCTAAATATTCTAGACACGTTTAGTATGGGTGTTACAGTATTTGATCTTCATAGTGTTTTTTTCGCTATAATTAATCACCTATATATTGAAAGAATTAAAGTTAACAAATTTAATTTTTTGTTTCCAAATGTAGTCGCCATTGGCAATTTCTCATTATGGAACCAAAAAAACAAAATGTAGTTTTCCTATGTTCAATGGGGTGGAAACCGAATGAAAATATCAAGAGCATATTGTTAATTCGTAAGTATTTAACTTATGAAATTTAATTATGATGTATTTTGTACTAGTGAGGGCTCTTTACTCTTTGGGTTATTCCTAACTTGATTTTTTAACAAGACAACTTTATTGAATATATTTTATTATTGTAGTGCTATTGCGTAGTATAATAAGTTGAGTGGTTTGAGAAAGCCAGGAAAGCACACATGGGATACTCCCACAGAAAGTTAAAAATTATATATGAAGAAATTCATATAGTAATATAAGTCTTGTATATATAATATTTACTCAATCTAATTTCATATTTTTGACAACTGTATTGTCAAAGACAACCGTTCAATTATGAGTGTGGCTACTATATCATGATACATATGTTGAACATTGTATTAGCTGGTATTACTGATTCATGGGATCTGGTGCGTAATTGAATATTTCAATTATTTGTGTTTTTTGTGTTTTTTTTAAGTTAATATGATATTATAATTAATATGTTTTTTCTCTTCAGGTTTTTGGAGACAAAAACCCGTTTACTGATGATGAAATTATGAATGTTCAAGAACGTTGTGCAAGTTTGATCCTTGAAAGACTTTGACGTAATTTATATGTCTAGCAATGAACATGCTTTGAAACAATGACAATTAATTATTAGCTTACGTCTAGTTTTATGGTATTAATGAATGATTTTGTAACTTTGAATTTGTTTACAGTTTGGTATGAAATTTATTCTAATGATATTTTATATTAGTGGTTGTGTATGAAATTTTAGATTAATTTGTTAAATTTTGTATTATAATCATATATACAATGGTAATAGCTAATAAAAAAAATTAAGCAGGTTATTAAGTGGATCACAGTATAAACTGAAAAACTGTGAATTTTTTTTTATCCTTTTTAAACCTTTTAAAGTGGGGTGACTTGACTTAATAAACATATTTTAAGTGGGGTGACCTAACTTAATAAAAAAAATTAAGTCAGACATCATTTAACTTAAAATCAAAATAGTTACTAAGTCGGACACCTATAAGTTAGATCCCCAACCGACTTAAAAAGTCCTTTTCACCCAACTTAAAAAGTGTTTTCTGCACTAGTGGAGGCAACAAATGCAACTAAAAATAAGGCACCTGCTAAAGAAGGAACATCAAATGAGGTGTCAAATGTAAAGAAAAAGAAGGCTCCAAAGGCAAACAAGACTCTAAAGTCTAAGAAGGCACCAAAGGCAAAGAAAGAGAAAGGACGGAAAGAAAAAAAAAATAAGGCAAGGATCATAAGTACCACCTCCAACCCAAAATCACAAGACTAGATTTAAGTTATGCTAAATATTAGTAGTTTTATTTTGTGAAGTGAAATTCAAGTGGTTGTAGACTTGGTCTTTTTGTTCAAGGCCGGTTATAATACTAGTTCATGATTTGTTATGTGAAGTTTTAACAAGTTTTAAGACTTGGCATTATGATGATAATTTGTAATCCTTAATAAGTGGTGTTTGGTAATGATATTATGCATCTTTCGCAAAAATTATGATGACAATTTGCATATTTAGTAAAGCTATCGAAACGGGTTATTCAACCTGTTTAGGGATGACCCTAACGCGTTTCGGATTTTATCGGGGCAAACCAAAAAAACCTTCTTAAAATATGGGCATTAAAAACACTACCTGAGCCCGATCCTATACGGGTTGCGGATTACGAATTAAATAGGTCGGCCATTATAAAAATAAAAGTATTATAAAATACTCATACGAAATTTCTTATAAATAATATTTTTGTTAGATTTAAACATTACCTAGAACAAAAAAAAATGTAACTATTTTTCGTTCTAACGTCCCAAATTAAAACGTCAAGATTAATATTAGTAGGGAACTCACTAGATAAGTAGATCTCATCCCTTCCTTAAAAAAATAAGTAGATTCCATCCCACTTCTTTTCTTATTTTTCAGATAGACAGGTGAAGGTTGTTGGCCTATATGGCCAATAAGGTCGCTAGCTAGAGGGTGTGAATAGCTCTTTTGAAATTTTTTACCGAGTTTGTCATACCCCAAATTTTGATCAGTTAAAACTTTTAGTCGTATTTCAAGCAGTTGAAACTTTTTTTTGTTCGTCTTTTAAACGCCGTGAAATTCCGTCGTCTCAGACGAAATTTCAGCATAGAGGTATTTTAAAATACCTCATTTTGGCTACCAAAATGGACAGTTTTAAGTGTTTTATTATTTTATTTTTATTGTCTTTATTATTTATTATTTTCTTAGTCTTTCTTATTTCATTATATTTTATATTATGCCTTTTTTATTATTTATTTCATTTTTATTTATTTTATTTCTTTATTTTCGTTTTTATTTACTATTTAATTTTTAAATTCTGTTTTAATTGTCTAAGGGTCCTTTGTTCTTATCCTTTTGTCCACATGTCACATTGCTATTAGTCTGATTCAATCTGGCCAATCAGAGAGAGGCACTTGTCCACCTAACCCTAGTTTTGTCAGCTATATATAGCAAAACCCATATATATATATATATATAAGTAATGTTATTTTTATTAGGACAATTTACAAGTGGCATCACCTCATGCATTCAATTTCCCTCCTATTTTATATTGTATATATATCTCAACAAACCAAATCTATTTTTTTATTTTCACATAGATATCTCAATAAACTCATCCAATTAACTTTTCAAAAATGGAATTCGAACACAGCACCAGCCGAAAATGCCAGAGAGAGAGGCAATGGTCCATGGCAACGCCACGGGAAATCGCACTAGCATTCCTTGTCGTCGGAAGTGAGGTCCAATAGAAGGGAAGGGATCCAAGCAGGGTGCCACAAAAGGGGAGGGATGGGGATGATTGGCATGATGTGAGATCACGGCGTCGGACAGCGATGCGACAGGAAGAAAATGATCAAAACAGGCAGAGGGAAGAAGGTTGTGGGAGTGGGAGGTCATGCTGAAGTCGTTAAGGCACGTGGGATTGAGGGATAAGTTAACATGAGCATGGGGTTGCTTGGAGCGGAGGGAGGGAAAGTGGAGGTTGTTAAGGAAGGAGGGGTTGTGGGAGGGTGGGTTAGGTGGTAGTTCGGGTGAGGGGTGATACGGGGAAGGTATATGGTGGTGGCGGTGTTGGTGTGGAGGCGAAGGGGGATCGGTATGAGGGTATGGCGCGGCTGAATGAGATCGCTTCGGATGCTAATGTGTGACAACCTCCTTATCAGAAGTTGGTCCGGATGTTTAGGTCTCAAAAGGATGATCTGAAGTGGGCTCATAAGGGTGTGATCGCTACGGTGGCTAATGGTGAGGTAATACCACTGGTTCAGAATAAAGTGGAGGACGTCGGGTTTTTGGATCTTGATATCATTCTGATGGGGGATGATGGTCCGAATTGGTAGGCTTTATATGGCAAGTGTGCCAATCGATTACCAAGTAATAAAGTGATAAGTAGAGTATACGTTGTTGGATAATAAGTAAAATATATGTGGCGTTTATTGATCTTAGGTAGACTATACAAGTGATGAGGACGTTGGGATATTCCTAATGAGGTAAGGCACCACCTGACCCAATGGGTTCTAGCCACTGGGTACCTATTAGGCTTTTTCCTTCGATGGCTAACTGCACCTGCTGATCGCCCGATGATCCTTATGTGCGGGGTCTTGCTAATCCAAAGGTAATTGAAACATAAACTTAAATTGGCTTTCTAGTGTTTCTTAAGGCAATGAAGGCCAAGGTTCCCTTAGGTCTGCCCATCTATGAATCTTAGGACACTCATAACACACTCTCTCCGCTTTCTTAGTAGTTCTACTAACGGACAACCCTAATCTACGACTACCTTACTAAGGGTTTCAAGAGAATGATTCTATTATGATGTAGCTCTAAGTCGGACAGTTAGGTGCTTGTTTCCCTAATTATTAACCAGTTAATTCCTAGGTTCGATAATGCACTACACGACCCAACAGTTTCTAGCCACTAGGTACCTACACCTAGGGTCAACAATTCCTATGGTATCTTTGAATAGTTAATAATATTTTACTTCCTAGACAGATAGTTATCAGTAAAGGGATATAAATATCAAGATATAAGCATCTGATTAATGATAGAAATATTAGGCCCTGTCACAACCTAAGTACCTAATCTAGGGTTGCACCTCTCACAGAAATAAAACTACATACTAATAAAACTTATTAGCGAACAAAAGAATAAATAAAATAAGAAATTGTTGGGTATTTGAGTATTGGCTTCGTTGTTGCTAAAACAAATACGCATGTATGCTGTTGGATACGATGTTCCAACATCTTGGCACGGTTAAGTGTGCCCTGTTTATGTGGCTTGGTTTACGCAAGCTTTATCCTATTAAGGAAACCATGCCTTATTTCTTGTTCACCAAGTAACGTATTTTTGTCCAGAATCAACTGGGTGATTTGTTTCTAAAATATAGACAATATTTTAGGATTCCTTGGTGGTGTTTTTGGCGGTTCCTAAAGATGTTCCTACTTTTTAGGAGTTGCTATATTTGTTATTATTTTGTTGCGTGAGATCACTGAAGATTCAATGAAGATTTTATTCACGTGACTTGTGCTCTAAGAAGCTTGTGTTTCCAGAAGAAAGATATTTTTCAGATGGATATTTTTATTTGTGAAATATATTTTCAAAAGAGATTTTGGAAGATATATTTCTGAAGAATATTTGTTTCAATATATTTCTGAAAAGAATATTTGATACAAATATATGTTTTGCCTGAAGAAAGATTTAATTGTGCAAATATATTTCTAGAAAGAATCTTGGAAATATATTTCTGAAGAATTATTTGTTTCAACATATTTCTGAGAACAATATTTGATTCAAATATATGTTGCTGCTGAAGGCTATATAAGGAAGACTTGTACCCTAGTTTTATTCACCAATTCAATGTTATTGAATTGAGTCTTTTAGGGTTTTATTGTTAAGCCTTGTGCTTTGTTTTGTGAGCCTCTCTTTGTATCATATTGATGCACTGAGAAGGACCTGTAGTTGAGTTGTATCAAAACCATAGCTTTACCAAAGAATATTTTTTAGGGTTTTGAAGGTAACTTCATCTTTTTGAGTTGCAATCAGATAATCACAGGGGTTGTGATTGATTGTAGGATAGTGAGATGGGATCTCAGATCTAGGAGTTCCTAGGTTGAAGTCAATACGGGTAGGTCCTAGGTCTAGAGTTGTAAATGAAGAGTTAGCTAATAACTTAGAATAAGGACTATACTAGTGGATTTCCTTCCTGGCTTGGTAGCCCCCAGATGTAGGTGAGTTGCGCCGAACTGGGTTAACAAACCAACTATGCCTTTTACTTTTCTATCATTTATATTTTCCTTGTTCTGTTTGTTTTCTGCTAGCTTGATGTTGAAACATCTTACTCGATATTTTGTTTGTGTCTGATGTTGAAACATCGTATAAAACATCTGAAAGCTAGCCCGCCAGAATTTCATAAATGACATATTAAAATAAATAAATATCCAACAAAAATATACAGAGGATCATCTTAGAACTCTAACCTAAAAAGATTTAGTTACACATGGTAACTAAAAGCAAGGAGAAGATAGAAAATCTCCCGAATCTCCAAAGTCGCCTTCCTCTTGAACTGCTACAGTTCTGAACGAGATATTATGAATGAGGAAGGCTGGTATTTATAGTGAGAGTTTCTACCTAAGTTTATGCAAAAAGTGCGGGCTTTACCCAAAACGGAAGCAGGAAAAGACAGTTGCGCCCCAAGTTTTTGCATGTACGGGGTGCATGTTAAATCCCTAAGGCGCATGAGAGTAGAGCAATTGTCAAGCCCTAGGCGCATGGTGTCTTTCTTCCAGGCCCAATCTCCGATTTTCTATCGTTTTTAAGCCTTCGTCTTCAAATAACTTGTCTCGGTACTTTGGGAACAGAATTCCTCCCATCTGTAATTCTTTTGAGGCCTCTTGAATCTTTATTCTTGTTTCTTGAATCTTAGCAATTCTTCGGATGTTCTTGATTTACCGATTTACATGATTTCTTCATGAATTACTTTAAAAAAAAACCCTAAAATTGCTATGTTTCGGGAAAACTAGAATTACAGACTCAAATATAGAAAACATTACAAAAGTCCCGAAATCATATGCAATCGTTCTAATACTCCTCCTTTTTGCTGCTAAATCCTACTAAAATAAACTGAAAACAATACTAAGAATAACGTAAGATGATCTGTCATCAAGGGACGACTAGGTGTTTATTCATTCCTTATTAGATACAGATGTTCTTAAGATTTTAGATAAAGCAAAGGAATTTTTTATCATCTTTTATCTAATATTGTGAGATTGGATAAGAAGGTGGTTCCTTTTAAGAGGGGATCCTGGCTGAGGTTATATGGTATTCAGCTTCATGCATGGAATGAAAAGTTCATTAAGTTGTATGTTCTTGATTGTGGTCGGTTTCTCCGCACGGATTGTTTTTCGTTGAATAGAGAACGATTTGACTTTGCACGGTTGTTGGTTGCAACGTCTTCTTTGGAGTTGTTGATTCCGTCGACAAGTTGAATGACTAAAACCCTAGTTTTCTCTTATGAGTTATATATTTACACCACAACAATGGGATATGGTAACTCTATTCTTATTGGGTCTCAAAACTCTTGTCACTTAATTCTAAAAAGTTACTACACACTTAACTTCCTTAAGGCTCTGGCCTCTCACTAAAACAGAAACACAAGCCACAGCCTTTCATCTTTCCCATCCAAATCCAAACTTTATTTTCAAGATGTAGCCTTCCAAGATGGTGGTGGTGTGTTGCTTCTTCTTTGACACCATCACCTAGCTCGTCGTCGGCGTCTATGGTTTCCCTCTTCCCTTTCAGATGTCCTCATATGTCGATCTGGTTTTTACTGGTTGGTAGCGGTGAACGTGGGTCTGTAGATCCGCGCTAGATCCGTTCTTGGGTGTTCTGTAGGTTTTCAGTGAGCCTCTTCCACGCACGTCGGAGGTTTGCGGGATGTTTTGGGTTGCGGTGCTGTCGTGGGCAATTCGTTGTTTTTTGTTTTCTGTTGTTTTAGGGTTATGTTGTTATTGTGTTCTGATGTCGTTGTTGTTCATAGATTGGTGGGCTCGGATTTGACCTCTTTGCAGTGGAATGCTTCGTAAACCCAAAAGGGTCAGGTGTGTGATTAAAAAACCCGAAAGGGTCTGGTTCGTTTAACTTGGAAGGGTCTAGTTACTGACACTAATGTATTGGACTCATCCCTCAATCTAAGTTTTTACGCGTTTGTTTGAAACTGTTGTGTTTGGTGGTATGATTTTTTCGATTCTCTGATATTGTAGATTTGTTGAGGTCTGCAGGTTTCGAGGGACTTGTCTACCTTCACTCTTGTATTGCTCGAAAGAGCTTTTTATGCTTGTTGTTGATCAGAGAGCTGTTGGCACTTGAATTTTGATATCGTGTTGGCGATCGATCTATTCACCATATTTAAACTCTAACTATTTTATGCAATATTCACTTTTCATATTTCTTTGTAACCTGGTTTCGCGCCTGTACGCGGGTTCGCTGGGTTGCACCTATGATTAGTGTATTTTTGTTAGGATAGATTAGAGTTTTTCCACTTGAACTGACTTTTCACGTTGTATTCCCGTTTGAGTTATTCCTGGGTCAAGTCTAATATCCCCTCAGTCTTTGTATCTCTTCTTTTTATTAAATATATATTTTCTACTTTGCCTAAAAAAAAAAAAACTTCGTTAAACATCTCATTATTTTACCATGTCAAAATAATTACCACTAGTCACTTCTAACTTAATAAAAATAATTATTCTCACTAAAACACTAAAAATAACCTTACCACTAAAATCACTAATTTACCCCTACTCACCAAATGACCAAAATATTCTAGTCTTAAAATAAATAAAATACCCTTCTAGACTAAAAATCCACTAATCCCAAATCAAATACACAAAAAATTAAACAAATATGAACACATAAATACTAATTAAAAAAAATTTTATTAAAAAAATTATGAAAATTTAATATTTTTTAATATTCATTGAGACGAATCCAACGTGTTATATGATATTATTTATCTTTATATATTAATAGAAAAATATGGTTAAAGTATGTTAAATCAATAGTGCATATTGTCAAATATGTCATCTATTATGGGACGGAGGAATAATATTAAAGAAAAACACTTCCGCACCCTAAATTTTTATTTCTTTTGAACTCAATATTCAATTATTTAATAACATGTCATATTTCATATTTAATTATTTTAAATTTATTTTGTTTGTTGGGTACAGATATTCAACAAAACTCAAGTACCAAAAAGGGTTTGATTGTTTAATAGTGTGGCATTCTTTGGCTCCTTAAAAGGAGTCGATGTTCCTAACTTCTATTTAAATTTTTTACATAAATGATAAAACTAATGTTATTGTGACTTGTATTTTCAAGTCACAATTTTTTTTTTTTAGGTTCCTTAAACAAATGCCGCCAGCAATAGCCAGGGTTCACACCCGCTTATCCAATTTGTCTACAATTTCAATTTCAATGGCATATATTGCACAAAAACTGAAATCTACAACCAATGTAGATTCATACGCTTAAAAAATAAATGCTAGATAAGAGTCAAAAATTGCCTCCCTTAAAGGGATCTTATCCTATATCTATTGGAAATTTATTCTGTTGACATTTTACAACTTGAAAAGCGTACGGTGGCAATGACCTTGTAGTTTTTTTCTATCAACGTCAGCTTCACTGCTTAATGAGGTTACGTATGACATATGGAAGAATTCCTCCATGGTTGAAGTATGCAAGTTCCACCTGAATATCAGGCACAAAACAGGTTATAACAAAGCATGTTTAAGGCTATATTGGATCATCACCTGCAAACGCTATAGTAACTCTAGTAAAATGGAGCTGGAAAAGACACATAAATTGGTAATAAGCTTAAGTTACCTCAGTGTCAAAGCGTGCTATGCAGGTGAAAGATTTTCCACTATCAGTTGTGACTTTGACATCTTGGCCAGGCTTGATCTCGCTGATTTTACTTGGAAGGTCAATTGTATAACGTTCATGACCAGTCAATCCCAATGTGTCTGCATCCTCCCCGTGTTTGTAGCAAAGAGGGATAATGCCCATTCCTACCAAGTTACTGCGATGAATTCTCTCGAAACTTTTAGCTATCACAGCTTTGACCCCCTATTGAAAGGTAAATGTATCATCATCCACCAGAAAATTTACATTTAGATTTTAAGAAAGTCAAATAGAAAACTCAACTCAATCACAACTCAAAATATATAAACTACTTATAAAGGAACTCACCAATAACATTGGACCCTTGGCAGCCCAATCCCTAGAACTTCCACTGCCATACTCAGCTCCAGCCAGCACAATGGTGTCTTGCCCAGAAGTCTTGTATCTCTGACAAAATAGAACAAATCCAGGGTATTAGAAACTTAAGACATCTAAATTTAATTAATGCATACAACATTCTTTGGCGCAATAGTATCCACTAATTGTTTTTTGGGGGGAGAGTAAAAGGGAGTTAATTTTTATAAAAGGGAGTATCATGGTAAATTAACACATAGCGTCCTTGTCACTTGTCCAACTATCAAGCTTCGCAGCACTTGAATTAAGTGTCAATTGACGAATCTGAATAAGCAAAACTCAACGTTGATTCGTGCACAGAAGAAGCACGTGGATTCGTCAAAGGTAGCGTTTACAAATTATCATTTAATAAAAAAGACACAGCTAGTAGTTTAAAAAACATTATAAAAAGACATCAGCACCATAAAATATGATATAGAATAAACTATGATTTGCCACTCCAAAAGTTCAAAACAGTGAACAAATAACATGACATACTTAGTAGGGCTTAACTTACCATTGCTGCATCGAACACATAAAGCTTCTCACCAGTTGGAATGTGAACTGTCTTAGGGCCAACTTCCCCGTTTAAGAGCTTGTTAACAAGACGAATGTTGGCAAAAGTCCCCCTCGCCATCACCTCATCATTTCCCCGACGACTTCCATAAGAATTGAAGTCCTTGCGTTCAACCCCATGCTCTAGTAGGTATTTAGCAGCAGGGCTGTCCTTGTTAATGCTTCCAGCTGGAGAAATATGATCGGTGGTTATACTGTCACCAAAGTTTAACAGGCAATAGGCATCTTTCACACCATGAGATCCCGGAGGATCCATGGTCATGTTCTTGAAGTATGGAGGTTCATGAATATATGTTGAGTTGGAGTCCCATGAGTAGAGAGTGTCAGCTGGAACTTGCAGTTTGTTCCACATAGGGTTACCCTTTGTGATAGACTCATATGTACTTCGGAACATGTCAGGTAACACACTAGATTGAACAGTCTACAAGCAAAGCCACCCAAAGTTATTTTTGCCATATGGCATATGCATTGGCAAGTATTTAGACTAAAATTACATGTAATGGCAGATTTTGGTGTCACTCACCTCTGCAATTTCTTCGGTAGATGGCCAGATATCCCTCAGGTAGACATTTTTGCCATCCTTCCCCGTCCCAATTGGCTCCTTCTCAAAGTCAATGTCAACCTGGAAATTTTACCAAAAGGGACTTGATAAAATTACAAAACTGTAGATCTTGATATCTTTCAAAATTAAATTTCATAAACTATCATCAAACAAATATAATATGCACCCTACCAACTAAAGAAGGTTCTAAATAAATCTTATACTCGATAGTCAGTAGAACATTCACAATAATTTTAGTCTATGACAAGACATTCTCTGTCAGGAAAAAAAATATTCGAAACTAAGTTCATTATACAAAAAAAAAAAAACCAAAATATTAGTGTTTATTGTTTCATATGAAAATGTGTGCAATTATGTTGCCTGAATCCAAAACCAGGGTCCCAAACGTGGAGTATATACAAAGATTACTAGAATCGGATTAAGGAATTATTTGATATGTAAAAATTGAGAAGGGAAATGATCCATTTGGGTCCCCGTCCAGATAAACTGAAGTATGTACAGAGCTGGGTATACAATTTAACCTAGTTTGCATAAATGATGCACCAGAATTAAACAAGTTTGATTGGGTTGGCCCACAAGTTGATTGGATTGAGTACGAAAATATTATACATGAAAAAATTTAACAATTAGGCCAGAGTTATTTTGATCGATCAAATAGCAAAACCTTAGAAGTAAAAACTCTACAGAACATCCAAATATAAAAAAATGTCAAAGTCCTTTTTACTTGTCACATTTGTAGAAAATGTTTATTTCTATTTACTTGTCATTTTCAAAGTTTCATGCAACATTAATTATTGTTTTATCAGTAATACATTAAGTATTTATTGCAAAAAGACAAATAGGTGGAATGAGATAATAAGTAGTTAAGGGTAGTATATGAAAATGACAAATAATTCATCAAAAGTAATTGATTTTTTTGGTAAATGTAAATAACCTTAAAACGACAACTAAAAAATAACGGAGGGAATAATCAAGTCAGTTTCATTCGTTGCTTAGGTGGACAAACCAGTATATGTCTGCATGTAAATGGATCACTTTATACAGCACAAACCCGTGTGAGCCAAATCTCATAACCCACAGTGAGCAGCACACATGACTTAAGGCTGCTGATTCATGCAAATTGAAAACAAATGAAGATTACGTAACTAGCACCAATAACAATGTCTTTTATTAGCCTACCATAATTTTATGATTGTCTGTTTACTTCCAACAAATGAGTGAGACAACTATTGCCTTTTACAGACCTGGATGAAAGAGAGATAATACTGCGAAAGAAGCAAAAAAATGGAGAAACTCATCAGAAATATGGAGTTAAGACACACATACCGTGCCAGCAAGAGCATAAGCAACAACCAGAGGAGGTGAGGCAAGATAGTTAGCTCTTGTCAAGGGATGAACCCGGCCCTCAAAATTACGGTTCCCAGACAACACAGCAGCTGCTACAATGTCTGGATCGAAAACAAACAAATAATCAACAACGTAAACCCATAAAGCAGTGTCTAATAGGATATGTATGTTAAAAAAAAATATCATATAAGAAATCTGAGTGTTGCATAGAAATCAGCTTCAGTTCAAATAAATAGCATTTTGTTATGAAATATTACCATTTTCTGAGATGGCAGAAGCAACAGGTTCATTCAGATCCCCTGAATTGCCAATACATGTTGTACAGCCAAATCCAACAATATGAAAACCTTGTTCATTTAGATACTTTTGCAGTCCACTAGCATAAAGTAGAAACATATACAAATTTAGATTGAATTTCCCTTAAATGTGCAGACTGGAAAGGACCATATAGTGATATAAATTACTGTTGTGGAATTCTAGTAAGTACACAATACCTCTGGAGTAGATATTTAGTAACAACTCCAGAGCCTGGAGCAAGACTTGTTTTAACCCAAGGCTTGACCTGGCAAAATAGTGAGAAAAAACAACAATGATTAGAATTTTAAAAAGAAAAGGACCACATATAAGAGAAACAATGTGTCCCTTTTATTAGTGGAAGCAAAAACAAACACCAAAAAGGAGAGACACGGCATTGTTATACTAACCTGCAAACCAAGCTCATGAGCCTTTTTCGCTACAAGACCAGCCCCAAGCATAACACTTGGGTTTGATGTATTCGTACAGCTTGTGATTGCAGCAATCACTACACTGCCATGCTTGAGCTCTGCTGGTTGCCCATTAAAATCAAATTTCACAACTTTTTCCTGTGCCTCTTTTGGTATAGCAAATCCCTGCATTTAAATAGAACATACATTACTATATTAGCATCGTATACTCATCTGCGGACTACGGCTGTGATAAGGCAATAGTCCATGAAACAAGGATGACTCCACTTCTGCATACCCAAAATGAAAAAGAAAGCATAATAAAATTAAACAGAGCCTTTGACATCTTTGCTGCCATTAAGGTACCAAGACAGAGTCTTGAAAAAATATTGATATGAGTAATGTCTAGAATAAAGGAAAGCCTTGAATTTCTCAAAGAACAGAAGAGGTCGTGTCACACAAAAGTAATCAAAAGTAGCTTGACACTCATTGAAGATGAAAGTCACCAACAATTTGATAAATATAAGTTACAAGTGAATGACAGAAATAACGTTTATAACTATATCAGTAATATAGCAATCTCACTTCAGGCATTGAGTAAGTTGATGAAACAAGCAGACAGAAGTGACATAATTATAAAAATGAACCTCATATGTTCTTAGGAATTTTGTGAATGACACTGAATCTGCAAGTCAAAGGTCTATAATTCAAGTAATTAAAATGAACAATTAAAAAATATATTGATGTTTGATGGTATGAAGCTGCAGAAACAAACTGATTCAAGCCGATGTGTCAGATGCAATAATTCCAACTATGAAAATCTGTAAACAGCCCCGTGAACAATTATTTGTTGGATTGCTACCTCAGACAAATACTGGAACTGAGACTATAACAAAAACAACCAAATGGGCAGTAAATACTTAGTAATTTTGTTTAAAACTGACAATCAACAGCTAATTCAAGTTACAGAGTACAAAATCATTTTTCCTTCATACAACACCAAAACATGAAAAAAGTTTTTTGAATGTCACGGTATTACTAACCTTAAACCCAACTTTGTTATCAAGACACGCATGCCAGTCAGCCTTCATTTCTTTCAAAGGCACACGGTCATGGGGTCTGGAAATAATAGCATTCAGTATGCATTATTAGATTGATAACAAGATGGAAATTGATATAAGAAAACAACATTAACAGACAGAGTGGCATGTAAGAGAATAGGAACCTTACCTCTTTGGTCCTGAGATACATGGTTCTACGTCGGACAGGTTTAGTTCAAGATATGATGAATATGCCCTATCTTGTTGCGGCTGATATGAAAAATAAATTAGCATTCTATAACCTTAACACATATACATATGTAATTTTTTAAAAGAGGGTGTCTAGGGAAACTGCAATATACCAACATTACCTCATTATAGTCAACAAACAGATTGTTTGCCCTGAGATAAGACTCTATCATCGCCACCTGTATTCAGACAGAATAAAGGTCAAATAGTTCTATTCTATAGGTATCCCATAGAAAATAATAAATGAGTTGATAGTACTTACAGTCTCATCACTTCTCCCAGTTAGCTTGAGATATTGTAATGTAACGTGATCCACAGGGAAGAAGCCCATGGTGGCACCATATTCAGGAGACATATTAGCAATAGTAGCTCTGTCAGCTAAAGATAATTTACTCATACCATCACCTATTGAATGAAACCATGAAAACTGTCAGTAAGGACAATCATCTTGTGTTGAAAAATGAAGAAAACAAATATTTAGCAGTAGGCCTTTGAGAGTCGAGGGTGTTTAATTACCATAAAATTCAACAAATTTCCCTACAACACCGTGCTTTCTAAGAATCTGTGTCACAGTTAGAACTAAGTCAGTTGCCGTAACACCATTCTGCAGATTTCCAGATAGCTTGAACCCAACAACTCCAGGCAAAACCATGCTCATAGGCTGCAAGCATAGCACACGACATTAGAATCATCACACTGTATTTTAACTACAGCACATGCTCATTCAAAGATAAAGAAAATAAATACTTCTAAAGAGTTAAATATGATTGACAATCATTAATCATCGGTGTTTTGGATAGAATCAACATTCTTTACATAACATGTATATATCAAAATAAGAACTAGGAAGGTAATGTACCTGACCGAGCATTGCTGCCTCAGCTTCGATACCTCCAACACCCCATCCAGCAACACCAAGCCCATCTATCATAGTTGTATGTGAATCAGTCCCAACCACACTGTCAGGATAGAGTAAGCCCTCATTGTTAAAAACTACCCGTCCAAGATATTCAAGATTGACCTGGAAAATGAGGTATCACATCATAAGTCCCTAATATATACAATAACAAAAGAGACATTTAAATACCATACACTTATTTTGCATGTTTGTTTCCAAACTTACCTGATGTACTATACCAGAACCAGGAGGAACAACAAGCATGTTACGGAATGCAGTTGATCCCCATTTAAGAAAAGCAAATCTCTCCTTGTTTCTCTGGAATTCAAGTTCCATATTAGCCTGCACTGCATTTTCTGACCTTGCCACATCAACTTGAACTGAATGGTCAACGACGAGATCAACAGGAACCTGCCAACAATCACTGTTCAAAAACCACTTCTAACAAACATAAAATACAAGGAAAATACGTCTAAGATTACATTTTTCCAACTCCAAGAACCTTAAAACTATGCAGAATGGAGTTACTTATCAAACTTAGTTTTGGTAATCATTCCAACTTTGCCAAACCAATTTTAATTCAACACATCAAAAAAATTGCCAATATTCACCAAAGGCTATTTCAGTCAGCCATGGAAGCTAAACACATTAGCAAACAGTTTTAGGTAAAATATTATTTGCAGCTACTGAGTTAAATGGCAAAATTGGTTTACGTCTCGATATGTAAAGATCTGTCAAAGTTCAAGACGATAGCTAACCTCTCCCTAAGTAATACATGAAATTCAAAAACATTTTTGTACCGCACATAACAAGCAATGATGCCATAATACAATACAAAAGTATATCTGAAAATTTTAAAAATCTCTTCAGTCCCTGTCATCAATGTATTCATTCTCACAGAACAGAACAAAAGGGCATGCAAGTGATAAGAAAGACAAATACCAGAGGATTGATTTTATTTGAATCACTTCCAAGCTTATTCATAGCATCTCGCATGCAAGCCAAGTCCACGACAGCTGGGACTCCAGTAAAATCCTGAGGAGATGAAAAAAGTTCAAAATTCAAATGAAGATAATATATTCCACTTAATGAATATAAATACTTCATTGTATCTAGATTTCAGGAGTTGACAGTTTACCTGCAAGAGAACACGAGCAGGCTTGAAAGGAATCTCAACTTGCTTAGTAGAAGTGTTTTCCCAATCAATAATCTTCTCAACATCTTCTTTCGTGACTTGAAAATTGTCGCAATTACGAATGGCAGATTCAAGGAGAATTCTGATCGAGTAAGGTAGCTTGTCTGTTATGCATACATAAAGTTGATATCAACAGTAATTTAATACATCAACGAAAGTAAACTTCAGTAATGGACAGTATTAATATGAAATTACAAAATTGACATAAATTATAAATTTCACATACTTAAACCAATACTCCTATTCCATTACATTTAGTCAATTTCATAAATAAACAAATATTAAGCCATGAAATATAACAACCCAGACTATTAACACCGACACTTCAGATTGAATGCAAGTCATGTCAAGTGTTCAACATGTATCGTGTCCAACATGTGTTGTGTCCAATACCAACACATGTGGTAAAGAATAACATTAGCAGCACATTTTCTTAACACACTCTTTTTTTGTTTAAATACATATGGGTCCCAGCAAATTTACATGGGATCCACATAAATTGGTGGATCCATATAAATTTAAGATAATGTGTTAGGAAGTCGGTTAAAGAGTGTGTTGCTAGCTTTGTAGGATTGACACTACTGATCAAAGGCATGTCTGGTGTTCAACACATGTGCCAAGTCCAACACCAACAGAAGACTTACACGTGAGATTACATGGAACTATATCATTTTCTCAAATTATTATCGTTGTAGACGTACCAGTGTCTGTGTCGTGTCCAGTGTGTTCATGCTTTATAGGTTGCTGTCATTTATATTTCTCAAAATTATTATCGGTGTCAACTTGTTTAGTGTAAGTGATTCATATATATATAA
>Ga0228710_1000248_pt1 | contig 58037 bp, 28 predicted proteins | sample MedpolnodulmetaG_FD_177995 | JGI IMG/M metagenome (GOLD analysis project Ga0228710, IMG submission 177995) | Root nodule microbial communities from Medicago polymorpha collected in Santa Monica, California, United States - pink nodules | ecosystem: Host-associated > Plants > Roots > Nodule... | reverse complement strand
AAAAAAAAATCAATTTCATAATTAAAAGAAGTGTGACAATAAAAGGATACAATTAGAAAGTGTAAATAATTAAATACAGAAGAAGATGAAAATGAAGAAGGGAAAAAAAGACAAAGAAAAAGAGTGTTACGACATCGTTATGTTACCTTGTATCTCTATGCGGTGGTGGTTTTAATCGACGATCCCAAACTAAAAGTCTAAAACTAACAATTACTTTCATATAATGTAATTTAACAATGAAGCGAGGGTGAAAAAAAAAAGACAAAACCAAAATAAGCATATAGATAAATAATAACCATCAGACTCACATATTTTGCAAAAGACAATATAGGATATGTGTGAATTGTGATGTAATCTGAACTTGTACCTCTTCATAATCACACAATGAAACATCTCCAAGTAAGAGAATCAGAGAATAAGGGAGCGTAGTTGAAATAAAAGAGTTCTAATGGTTTACAAAATAACTGTATTTAAATGCATCATAAGGAAAGACATCATAAAAATAGGAAATTACTGTTTTGATAAGCATGAGTGATTACGTTTAAGAGTAAGAGAAAAGAAATGATGGAAACAATTTTGTGTTGTTTTCAATAAAAATAGGATAATTAGTTTGAAAACGATTTTATTTTGTTTTTCATAAAAATAGGATAATTAGTTTAGGTAGGAAAATAGGATAATTCGTTAAGCAACGATTGGATTAATATGAGCGATCTGTTTTTTCAAAAAAAAAGAAGGAGCGATCTGTTAACAAAATAGGAGCGATCTGTTTTTTCAAAAAAATAAGAGGGATTCTTGATATTTAGTTTGGAAATGATTTGTTTTGTTTTTTAATAAAAGGAAATAATAGGAGTGATCTGCTGTTTTTTTGTTATGGATAAGAATAGGAGAATTTGTTTATTTGTTTAGCAAAATTAAGGAGAAAAATTAGGAGCGATTTGTTTATTTTGATTTCCATAACAATTAGCATTTTGATTAAATTAAACAGGGTTAATTAAATAGGGTTAATATAGTAAAATTAAGCAAAGAAGTTAGGTTAAATCTAGGGCAAAATTTTGCGTTCGGGTTAACTTTAAGAAATAAAGATACCAAATATCATGAAAATCCTAAGGCTTAATTGCACTTTTCCCCTATCTTTTGCCGCGATTTTACACCTCATGTTTTTAAACGAGCGATTTTGCATCCATCTTTTTCTCCCTTTCTGATTTGAAGCCCCCCACGTGTGATTTTGATGATGTGTCTTCATAAAAAATTTGCCATGTGTGTAAATGTTTTTTTTAAAAAACAAAAAATGGATTTTTTGGAAAGAGAATCACGTGAGGGCTAACAACAACAGTGGTTCATAAAGGTTTTAGCTTTTGAAGTGCAGGAATTAGGAATTATTTCTTCATCTTGTTCAAGTTTGTCAAGCAAGAGTTCATCTTCAAGTTTCCATTTCTTCTTTGAGGCAGCAAGCTTCTTTGGTCCATCTCTCTTCTTAGATGCTAGATTGGGTGTCTCTTTTAAACATTCCAGAACATCTTTCTGCCCTTTTGAATTTTATCAGTATGATGTGTATGATATTCTTGAAATCTTCTCTTATATGACATTCCAAAATTTTCTTGTGAAACTTTATCATCCTTCAAACATCCCATCCCATAGTATTTCCTTTTCCTTCTGGTTCCGGTTTATCATTACCACCACACTCATGAAATTCTTCAGCCTTTCTCTTTGATTTCCAAAAGCTTTTGCTCATCCAGAGAATCAGTGGGAAGAGAAAGACGAGTGAGTCATCATCAAAAAATGAATTTCTTCTTTCCAACAAATTCAATCCCCAATTTCATCTCTATCCTCTTCGTCGCTGATGGATTTCATATTGCAATTTTCGGTTTTCGAACTGCACTTGGACGATCTCGTTTCAAGTGATTATGGGTCGATTTGGATTCAGGGGGCGAATTTTATTTTCAATTCAGGCTCATTTTTTTTCAAATCAAGTTGAATTTGGGTTCTGGGTTTATTTGGACGGTTCCTTGTTCTTCTATTGTTACGAGAAAGAATCCCAAATCTGGGTTCCATTTTTTTTATTTTTATAATTTAACCACTTTTTAATAATTTTAATTGTTATGATTTATTTTGTTTTTAAAAAATATCATTTACACGTTTGGCAAAAATTAAATGAAGACCAGACATCAAAATCAGACACATCATTACTAAAACATACGAAAATCAGAAAGGGGGAAAAAGATGAGGTGCAAAATCACTGGTTTAAAAATATAGGGTGCAAAATCGCACAATTGGCAAAAGCTAGGTAGAAAAAGTGCAATTAAGCCAAATCCTAAATCAGAAAAGTAGTATTTGTGTTAAAAATAGGCCAAATACCTCCCTGAGTCCTTTAGGGTCCGTTTGATTCGAGAATTAGGAGGAGAGGAGAGGGGAAATGAGGGATTTTAACGGAGGGGAGAGGAGGAGAGATATTTTAATTAAAAATGTATTTGGTTTGCATGAGGAGGGGAGAGATTTTAAAATTATTTTACTGTTTTACCTTTAAATTTAATTAAATAAAGACAATAAAATAACGAAACAATAACGATGTAGACGATGAAATAATGGATTAATGATATGGTTGTTACAAGTTATTCAAAAACAAAAATAGGGTTGTTACAAGTAGTAATAAATATTGTTACAAGAAAAAGTTGTTAATAATATGAGATAAAAGTTGTTACAAGAAAAATATAACCTAATAATAATAAATGTTGTTACAAGATAATATTGAGATTTTAAATTAAACTAAGGATACTTTTGGTAATGCAATAAAATTTGCTCCCCTCCCCTTCTCAAAAATTGAACCAAACACTTCAAATCTCACTTCCCCTCCCCTCCCCTCCAAAACTCTCGAATCAACCAGACCCTTAAGTTTTATGTTTGTTTCAGATAGGTCTTTACGTTTCTAAGGTTTCGGATAAGTCCTTTAAATTTTAATCTGAAACAAACTTGAAGCTTAATGACCTATCTTAAACAAACGCAAAACTTAAAGGACGTAGGAGAGGTATTTGATCTTAAAAATATATTGAAACCTAAATAAATATTTTGGCCGAATAGAAATAGAAGATTCGAAAGAAGAAGAAGATCCCAAAATGTTTCTTGTTTTTAAGTCAGGTGTGGTGGAACTGAACATTCGAAGCTGCATGCCATTATTTGCTTATTAAATAAACTTGGTCGGCATAGCTGGACAAACACGTGGAGTGTTATTATTGGTTAATAAGTAGCATTATTCTTCTACCCTTGCAAATTTTCCTCAACGGAATTCAGTTGAGTTCACCATCTTCTTTGTGTGTGTTGTGATTGTGAGAGATAGATAGAAAGAGAGGAACCGTTACGTTTTTATCTCTGCTGCATCACTCTTTCTTTCTTTGATCGTTGCAACGTGGTGAAGTGTTTGATCGATTCTCTTCGTGAAACTGCGATGGTGAATCCTTTGGTTGAACGTGCCACCAGCGACTTCCTCATTGGTCCTGATTGGGCTTTGAATCTCGAGATCTGTGATGTACTCAATCGTGATCCTGGGTACGAATTGCGTTCGGATTTCCATTTCAAATCTTGTTCTTCTTTCTTGCGTATTTTCATCCAATACTTGTTTTTCTTGCAGAATTAACACACAAAATAAAATAAAATTAAAGACTGAATTCCTTTAATTTTCTTGTATGCATGACTCATGACAGTTAAGTTATTGAGTGGAGTTTGTGTCCATTGCTGTGATAAACATTGCAATGGAACAGAGAAAATTAGAAATAGCAAATTTTGTTTGATCAATCAGGGATGGACACATAGCTGTGATAAACATTGCAATGGAACAGTTAATTGGATTCTGCAAATTTGCGCGTGATCCAATTGTGTACTATCTGAAAAGTGGGGAGTGGGGAATTGCAGGTTCGAACCTACGCCACATCATATCAAATGTCATACATGCGTTTACCATCTGAGCTGTAATTACCAGACACCATGTTTTTTGTTTTTGGTCGCTGTAAGCTATGAGTGACTCTCTTCTCATGATAGGCTATTATGAATTTTTTTTTGTGAAATTTTCACTTTGTCTTCGTTAAACATTCATAACTGGTGGCTATTTATCATCGAGGAAGAAATATTTGCACTTGAACATTACATTTTTATGTTGAAAACATAGTTAATTGCACGTGCGTTCACTACTACATTTTCTAGCTTCAATATAGTACCATTATTAGAGTTGCTTTGAGGCACGATAAATGTGAGGCAGAAACCGTTCCAAAAGGACCGTTAGAGGATTCGTTCATATCGTGGGTTTACTTTTGTAAGACGTAAGCTTTCAGGAACCAATAGTTTTGGATTTGTGTCTATCAAGTTATGCATCAAAGTTTGGGAATCCCATGTATGAATGTAGTATTTCTTTTGTTTTATGTCTTCTACTATTGGGAGAAACGGGTGGTATGTCCCAATTTTTACATGTTCACGTTTCTCTACTCTTCTGTATATATAGTTTGGAGCTGAATGTTTATTTTCTTTTTGTTTTTTTAATTAGCAAGAGCGTTTAAGTGGAAATCTTATATATAATTTTTTAGTTTTGCTTCTTCATAGTTTGAGAACTCATTGTGGTTATGATTTTTCAGGCAAGCAAAGCATATTGTTAAAGGTTTAAAGAAGCGGATTGGACACAGAAATTCTAAAATTCAAATTCTTGCGCTAACTGTGAGCTCATATACTTTACTATAAGTATTTTCAGCCCAGATCTTAACATTGTTCAATCAGCTTTTGTATATATGTATTTTTTGACCTTCTTTTCACACTGCGGTTGTTTGATTTAATGTTTCCTGTTACTTTCTGAAATAAGCATTCCACTTTAAACAACCCCAAGCATATAGAGAGAGCTGACAATATATATATATTATTTTTTATTTGTGATTGACATTCTGTTAGGAGAGAAAAGGCCTCTCAAATGCGTTAGTGAGATTGTATTCATCTTGTATTCTTTGTGAATGGGTAATACACATCATTTCTTTTGAATCACCGGTCTAATAGCCTCTATCATCTTTAACAATTAGAATACTTTTTTTATTGGTCTGTTTTTGTTATATTCTAGCTGCTGGAGACAATCATAAAGAATTGCGGGGACATTGTCCACATGCATGTTGCCGAGAGAGAGGTTCTTCATGAGATGGTGAAAATAGTAAAGAAGAAGGTATTCATATTTCTTTAATGTTTCTGCAGCCTTCCTATTTCGTTACTCGCTTTCATCATGCAAAATATATTTATAATATTTGTCACGCCAATTGTAGCCTGATTATCATGTCCGAGAGAAGATACTGGCTCTTATTGATACTTGGCAAGAAGCTTTTGGAGGTCCAAGGGCAAAATATCCACAGTATTATGCTGCCTACCAGGAACTGCTGGTACGTTATCCTTGCTCTCTACCTGCCATTATGAGTAGTAGGAAGGGAACTGTTAGCTGATGTTGAAGCTGCAGGGTTTTAGGTAAAGAGGAAAGATAAAGAATGAAGACTTAAACTCTTGAATATGGTTTAGGATTCATGATATGATGTGATACAAAAAGGCGTGGAAATTAATTTTAAGAGATAATCTAGGATACCCCAAGATAGAAATTAATCTTATGAAATGACCGAAGACATTCTAAAAAATATCAAGATATTATAACATATTTTTGTTGCTTCTAACGATCTCCCTCAAGTTAAAGGTTATTACAATTTAGTTATTATAGTTGCATCTTTTAAAAGACAAAAATGGCCAAATATAGCTGTCGGGGAGACCAAATTTGGGATAAAATCGTACCAAAGTGCAGTTAAAGACAAAAACCAACACCAAATTGTGACTTGGACAAGATCAATACCAAAGACCGAGTGTCTTTAAAGAAACACGTCTTCTTTTAGGATGGATTGAAGGAATAGGAGTATATCTTGGAAGATCATGTTGAGGGGCCACAACAGCTCAATGCAAACGGTGGCAAAATCAATTTGAATGTGAGACCCACAAGCTAAAAGTGGTCTTACTCTCAACATAACCAGGAAGCACTTTGGACCAAAGGTAACCAGCGATACAATGAGTAGACCACATAAAGGTACTCTGGACCTCACATGCCGACAAGAAAAGCTTTGGAGTCTGGAGACATATGTGTGTGACTATCCGTGAGACTCCTCCGGTGACCGTGTTTGTGGGAACACCCAATTGGCAGGCTCTGTACCAAACAATGGCATTTCCTTGGACATATGACAACCAAATTAGAAAGATCAGCTTCCTTGATGGAAGACAGTGATGTCCAAGAAAGGTTTTTGAATACAATTATTATTATAGTAGAGTCCCCCTAGCAATAGGGAGGATTACTCTGAATCTATGTGAAGTTGTAAGATTTTAGATTAACAGGGAAAAGAAAGAATTAAGAGTTTCAATGATAAATATGTTTTTATATGATTGACACATTAAGATTAAACACCGACCTTTATTTATTCAGATACAAGACTCCAAATCCTAATTTAAGAGAGGGAAACAAATCACAATAATATACTAAATAAATATGGAATCTAATTTAAGCAACAATCTAATCTTGCAAGAGCCTCTCAGATGAAATGAAATAACTTGCCCTATGAGATTAGATAATCTAAGATACTTCAAGACAATACCAAGGTACTAAAAGATATTTTCATATCGTATTACAGTTGAGATGCATTTGGCACTTTTTTTGAGGATATAATGCTCTCTAATCTCATCTGCTTGCTTATATAGGTTTTGGGAATGAATGGTTGCACCCAGAATATTTGCGTAAAACTTTTTTAAATTAATATCTTTGTACATCTCTTTAATTCTATAAATGGATTTTTTTGTTAGCATGCGGGGGCTCCGTTCCCTTCAAGATCTGAGCAATCTGCACCCGTATTCACACCAGTACAAACACAACCATTGAGACCATACCCTCAAAATATACGTGATTCTGATTCTCGGCAACCGGAAGCTGAGTCCTCAGTGGAGGCTGAGTTTCCAACCCTTAGGTACATCTCTCTCCGTGGTATCATATAAAAGGATGCTAACATAATTGTTTTCATTTCCTATTTTCTAACCCTCAAGCTATCTTCATATTTCCTATCTTCTAACCCTCAAGCTATCTTCATATCTTTATTATATGGAATTTGTTAATTATACTTAATTTTAGTGTAGTACATTATCATAACCATATTCATTATCTGTGTAGATTTTCTTTTAAGCTAAAATGCCACCTTTTAAGACATGTTCTGTTTCATTTTGTATTTGGCATAGCCTTGCATATTATTTTTTCAGTTAAGATGTTTGTTACATCATAGTTTTTCTATACATTTATCATATGTTCCTCCCCTTAAATCACTTTGTCACTCCATTTTCATATTTATTGTTTGTTTGTTTGTTTGTTCATTTCTTGATCTATGTAAAATAGCTTAGAAGATCAATATGTAATTGGACTTTAAAGATTTCTCTTGTTTCTCGATTTATATGATCGCTTAAGAAATGCTTGTATATGGGTACATTCAACAGTATCTCGAAATTCGTAAGGCCAACCCCTTCCCCCGCCCTAAATCTTTTTTTGAACAAGCCCCCCCGCCCAAAATCTAATAACTTGACCTTTGGGAATTTAAATGGATTGACATTGTGAACTACGATGAGGCTGTTCAAGAGTAGGTTATCAGTAATAAGTATTAGAGGAACATCTGACAATTTTTACAACACACTATTATTGGTCAATTTCATGTTGGTCCCACTACATAGAGAGGACCTAAGTTTTTAAGAGGGAAAACTTACCGAATAATATTGAATGTTTTGAGAAAAGTGTGTTGTTGGTTTTCTTAACTATTCTTAGACGATGATAAACATTATTCTTTGTGGTACAAATTACCATATCTGACTGTGCATTGATTTGTTCTAATTGAGCTTTTTGTTGTCAGTTTGACCGAAATTCAGAATGCACGTGGTATTATGGACGTTCTTGCAGAAATGCTCACTGCTTTAGAGCCTGGTAACAAAGAAGTAAGATGTTCAATTTCAGCTTTCAAATTGTGATGTATCTAGATAGAAAAATATCATGTGAAACTTGAGGGTTTTATCAATGGGGGAAGCACCGTTTTTTTTGAATATGTAGCATTAGTGCATTACATGTATGACCATTACTTCTATGTTTAGGGGCTCCGGCAGGAAGTTATTGTTGATTTGGTGGAGCAATGTCGCACATACAAGCAAAGAGTGGTACACCTAGTTAATTCAACTTCGTAAGGCCTGCTGTTCTTTTTCATGATGACCACGTCATCATATTCTTTACATGTTAAATTCATTTTATTGTATTCTTGACGAAATTTCTTATTTAAATCCAAAGAAAAAACTAGTTATTATTTATGGTTTAATTTTCTCCAGGGATGAGTCACTTCTATGCCAAGGACTAGCTCTTAATGATGATCTGCAGCGTGTACTTTCCAAGCATGAATCCATTTCTTCGGGAGCTGCTGTTCAAAATCACAAGCTTGAATCCATTTCTTCGGGAGCTGCTGTTCAAAATCACACTGAGAAACCAAATCCTGAACCTAGTGGAGCACTTATAGATGTTGATGGTCCTTTGATTGATACTGGAGATACTAGTAAACAAACTGATGCGAGGTAGTCCAATGTCTATTGCCGCTCTCCATTTCTACTCTCTGCATTCATTAACATAGGATACTATTGTTCTTAACTCTTACCCAATTATAATTCAAGTAATTCATTTTTCACCCTGTTATAATACACGGGATTCTTTTCTGTTTGCTATTTTCTTCTTGACACAGTGATTTTTCTAATTCAAAATAAATTAAAAGTTATATTTGCCAATGATACTAGGAAACTTTTTTATATTGTTTCTAGTGGTCTGATCTCTTTGCTTTATGGGGAATTGAAGATGAGTTTTGGCTTTAAAGCTAGGGCTGTGTGAAGTTCTGTGCTAATTTATTTTGGAATGTTAAGGCTTGTTTGATTGTATCTTGGTTTTTAGTTTTTAAAACCAGTATTACCTGTTTTGATTTTCAAGTTTTAAAAACAAGAAAACAAGAATCATTTTTGTAAAACAATTTCACTAAAAAGTTAATTAGACAAGTTTTTCAGTTTTTATTTAAAAACTGAAAAATGGATTTTATTAAGGGAATCAAACAGACACTTAGTTTTTTTCATTCTTCTTATTTGACCTGGGAGCATTATGTGTCACAGGAAGTCTCCATTTATGTGTTTTACTCTATGTCGGAGCAATGGATCATAGGCTTAGTTTTGGCTGCAGATTTGTGTATATTAAGTATAAGCATGCAGAAATAGATTGGTGTCGAAAAGCATTTCAAGTTGACTAAACCTGTCTTGGTGCCTTTTGGTTATATTATATGGCTCTCAAGTTAATATGTTTTTTTGCAGATCATCTTCTAGTGCTGAAGCAGGGTCTCAAACATTTAATCAATTGTTGCTTCCTGCACCCTCTACATCAAATGGTTCAGCTCCTCCAGTGAAGGTTGATCCCAAATGGGATCTGCTCAGTGGTGAAGAGTATAACTCACCAAAAGCAGATAATTCACTTGCTCTTGTTCCTGTAGAACAACAGCCTGCCAGTCCTGTGTCTCAGCAGAATGCCCTTGTTCCTTTTGATTTGTTTTCTAATGGAAACATTGTGCCAACTCCTGTTAATACCCAGCCAATAGCCCCCCAATTTCAACAACAAACTATCATATCTCAAGGTGTATTTTTCCCGAATGGAAGTATGCCTAATGTGGGGTCACCTCGGTACGAGCAATCACTATATACTCAAAACACAGGTCCTGCCTGGAATGGTCAGGTTGTGCAGCAGCAACAGCAACAGCCACCTTCACCCGTTTATGGTGCACTTAATGCTTCTTTTTAGATTTAATTCCTGTCTAGCTCAAATCCTTTCACAATTATGTTCTATTCTTTTTAGTAGTTTCTATGATTTCTGATCTCTGCTTTTAAGTTGGTTCATGAAAAATTTGCAAATCTTTGGCGTTTTATTTTCCAACTCAGTAGCAGTAAACCTGTTGGATCGATGAGAATGTCACTATTTAGGATTTCTGCTCTCATTTATGTTGGACTTTTTTTTTATTCACCTTTTTTTTTGTATACAGGTACACAAAGTGGTGGATCATTTCCCCCTCCTCCTTGGGAAATTCAACCTGCAGACAATGGTAGTCCAGTAGCAGGCAGTCAATACCCACAGCCACTGCAAGTCACAGTACATGTACAAACTGCTGCACTTCCTCAGGGGCCTCAAGCAACCGGGTATGACCAGACTGCTGGAATGTATATGCAGCCAAATGCTAGCCATTTCTCTTCAATCAATAACCAGGTTCAAAGTAACCAATTGGGTTTGCAGCCTCCGTATATTCAGGGTGTAGGTCCTTATATGGGCATGGTTCCGCATCAAATGCAAAATGGTCCTGTGGCTTCCATGTATCCTCAACAGATGTATGGTAACCAATTTATGGGATATGGCTATGGTCAGCAACAACAACAGCAGCAGCAAGGGCCTCAATATATTGAGCAGCAAATGTATGGTTTATCTGTGAGAGATGATAATGCTTCAAGAAATCCTTACCAGGTTTCTACTGCATCTTATGCGCCATCCGGAAAGCCTTCCAAGCCAGAGGATAAGTTATTTGGGGACCTTATTGACTTTTCAAAAGTGAAACCAAAATCCACTCCAGGCCCGAGCTGATAGCCCTTAAAAAACTATGATTTCTTTTTTGCCTTTTTCACTTGTTTGCCCACTCTTGCCATTTTTTTTTCTTCATTATTCTTTACATTTTACTTTCTTATATAGTAATATATATGTATATTTTTTTTTGTTACTGTTCCATATTGTTTTGCTTCTCTGCCAACCTGCGATAGATTTAAGAGGGTGTATTGAATTGTGATTTCGAAAGATTTTAAAAGACTTTTTGGTTATAGAAAAATCTTGAGGTATTCAATCAAGATATTAAAATATTAGAAATAATTCTGGTGGTATTCAATTAAGATTTTCATGATTTTTTTAAAAGTCCAACAAAATTCGGTGGTATTCAATCAAGATTTTTCACAACTTAAAAATAGTCTCTTGGTATTCAAAAATGTATAGATTTCAATGGACTTCTTGGTATAATGGATTTTGTGAGACTTTTTAGTTAAAATTTTTAAAACTAACAATCTCAAAGACCTGAGATTTCTTGAGACTCTTTTTTGAGGGAATTTCTTGAGACTCTTTTTACTCTCATTATATGTTGTTTCCTAGTTTCTCTCACTCCACTCATCAACATGGGTTATTGTTGATATCCTCCTTTCATTTATTTTTCTTTAAAGTAATTATGTCATGTCTGGTTTTTTTTTTCTTTTCTTTTTTCCAGATTTTATTAATTTTGTGGTTCTCATCGTTTTTATGTTCTTAATTAACGATGTGGTTGTCACATCATATAATTTTATTTTTTTACTCAAGATCACGTTACCAAATGTTTATTGTTTTTTTTTGTCATGTTCTTAAATGTTTAAGGAATGAGTTTTGATTTTATTAAGTAATTATTATTATCATATTAGTAGTCAATCTCATAATAGTAAAAAAAAATATATTTATCTTGTTAATTGTTAATAAAAAGTTATTTTAGATTTTAAGTTTTCATTGTCTTAAAAATATTATCAATTTATGTTCAAACAGAACAACCTGTATAAGACGATGATAGTTTACCGTAGAATAGTTTAGCTTCAAGTATGTGAAAAAATATTACTTAGGAAGACATGAAACTAGAACCACTTTTTTATTGAAAAAAATTAAAAATTGTATATATTTTATTTTTTATCATGCAAACCTTTGATTTTTTATTATCTTTAGTCCTCCACTCTTATAATTTTGTATTTTTCCTAAAAAAATTAATACTCTTTTAAAATCTTATGAATTCTCATAAAGTACTTTCAAATCTTAAAAAGTCTGAGTTAAAATCCTTTGAAATCTTGAAAGTTAATACATTCCTTCACAATCTTTTAAAATCTTCAAGATTTTTTTTACCAAAATAGTCTTTTAAAATCTCAATCCAATACATATTTCTTTTTTTATCCCTGTAATATATACCTGCATTTTCACTTTGGTCCCTGATTTTTTTATTATTTTGGAGTGATCTCCATTAAATGTATTCGTTTCACTACGGTCCTTGTTATACTCTGGGTTCCTTTTAGTTTTGTTCCCCATCATTTTTGTCACTGTTTTTGAGACATGGACCTTTCATTTTTACCTATCATAGCTGGTTAATCATTGTTTATTTATTCATTTATTTTCCAGTCCGCACTCCTTGTTTTCTCTCTCTATGAACAACAATGTTGTCTCCATTTTTTTTTTGACTGATCTCAAAAACGGGAAAACGGATCACCACTTGCTGTTTTGGTACTGCCATCTCTCATGTGCACTTTTCAAGTGTTGGTTTTAATCCAACAGTGTTGACAAAAGAGGGAAAAGAGTGGTAAAGACAGAATCAAATGATGGGATTAGTGTAGAATTTAAAGCTGGGGAGAACTAGCAGGAGATGATCCAAATTCCAAAAATGGAGTTTTTCAGGATGTTTTTCTCAAACACGGTAACCGGTTGGTGACCGACCACATCAAGTGATTTGTTGAGGTTCGCTAATGGTTCTTCTAATTCAGGGTCATACTAGGGTCACCCTTGGTTATGCTTAATTAGTTCCATATATGATAGGGTCTCGACCTGAAATATGGGTTTGAAATGGGAAAATGTATATTACAGAGACTTAAATGAAAGATAATATTATATGGATTAAAGAAATAACGAGGACCAAAATGATAATATAAGATTGAATTCAATAAAAAAATTAACATTGAAAATTGATACTAATTATACTTGATTTGTGTGCCCTAATTATCTGCGAGAAAATGGGATATGTAATATAATCACAAGGTTATGCTAACAAATGCCTTGACATTCGTTAAAGATTCAAAAAAGGAAATAATTATTTTTTTTAAGGAAAAAAGGAAATAATTGTTAAAATTTTATGTAGAAAAAATTATTTTATAATCTTTCAATAAGTTGAATGCACAATTTTCAAGATAAAATTGTTACTTTAAACTTCTTATCTAATGTTCTTGGACATTTGTTAGCATTTCTCTAATTATAAAGTAACCTTGACAATATAAATAGTTCTTATCAAACTACGATGTAAAACTAATTCACACTATTAGTGCATATTCACTAAACTATTATTATCTATCAAATTAGATTAAAGAAAGATAACATGTACCATTAGAGTAAACAAGTTTTATATTTATTTTTGAATGAGAAATTATAGTTGTTATGTTCGTAATATTTCCTTACTTAGACTTAAACTAAAAGAATAAAAAAAATGCAATTGTTAGTTTTAAAAGATGGTTACAAGTAGGGATGGTTGCAATTGTTCGTAATATCACACTTTTAAAAGTTAAAATATTATACGTCATTATCTTCACCTTCTCTTTTATGTGAGCCGTCACCAAAACTCTAGTTTCTTTCCCTTCATTCATTAAAGAGGCGTGATTTAGAGTTTTTGATCCAAAATCACTCATCTAACTCATTTTTTCCTTTCCCTTTTACTGAAATAAGTGATTTTCACATCTATTTTGTTTTTTCTTTCGTGATTTCGTCGTCTTAGTGCGACGTTGTGTTGTTCGTCGTTTTTGTGCGGCGTTGTTTGTCTTTCTTGTTTTGTTCGGTTCAAATTGTCAGATCGGCTTAGATCCAGTGCATATCCAATCAATGACTTTGGCGTCGTCAACGTTGGAGATCCGGAGACATGAGTATTCCGGAGACTTGAATGTAGTCATATGTGTAGGCTTTTGTACTTTGCCGTTTTATGCTATTGACATGGATATTGTGAGTTCGTTCGCAGATTCATCTTTTTTGTTTTTAGCGATTTGAATTGTATCGATGTACTCTATCGATTTGAATGAATGAATATCATTTATTTTTGTCAAAAAAAGTAGGGATAGGAATAGGCTAGGCCAGCTAGGCTTTACAAGGCCTAAGTCTGACATGTCATATTTTTTTAAAGCCTGGCCTGCAGCTTGTCATAGACCTACTTTTTAGGTCTGACCTTATGAAAGCCAGATACGGCCTCTTAGCCTATTTAAAAGCCTATATCTTATGAACATCTTTAAATAAGCAATGTGATATAAGTTTAAATGGACTAGTGAATTAATAGTTCAATTAGATTAAACTCTCTTTTGATAATCAACACGGGGTTTTAGGAAATTCGACTATATATTGTATCATATTTTTTTTTTGTTGGTCAAATAGCCTAGTGACTAGAGAAATTCACTTTTTAAGATGAATAAGTGGGGTGTCCGGGGTTCGAACCCCTGCACAAATTGTGCATTATCCCTTACCAAATGAGCTAAGCTCATGGGGACATATTGTATCATATTTCTATTCTAGTTTATCATAATACATTTATATATTCATAAAAAATTAATGTATACTAATAAAGTTTAAATTATTGAAAAAGTTTACAAATTTATATTTTAGTTTAAAGTACAAAATGTAATATAATAAATAATATTGTCCATATTACTTAAATAGGGCGGTCTAATAAGCTTAAGAGGCTTTCTGAGAGGCCTGTGACATGACCTTTTAAGCTAAATAGGCTTAAAAAAAAGCCCAGATCTTCTCTATCTAAGAAAAAAGTCTGGTCTGACCCGACCTGTCGTAGGCTAAGTCGTAGGCCCCGGCCTGACCTATTCTGCAAGATATATCTATACAACACAATGAGATGATGTGTTTGATGACGATGGAAAATTATTTTACACCATCATCATCACCACTAATCCCCTAGTGCCTTTTTGTCTATCTGTACAGTCTCTCCCGTGCAATTCTCCGCCGTTGTATTAATCCAACGGTTGATTCACAAAAGGGAAAAAAGTAGCAATTAGATGAGAGAGAAACGAATGTAGCGTCAATTTTCTTCGATATTTTTTTTTGAGATTTCTTCTCCTCTGTCGCTGCTGTGCAATTCTTCTTCTTCTTGTGAATATCAATCATGCAGGTTCGTTCGTTAATTGATGCAATTGATAGTGTCTTTAATTAACTTGCATTGAATTGATTAGTAGGTCTTGTTTGTTGGTGGTTATTTTGGTTAGGGTTATGCAAAATTGGATTTGTGTTCTTGTAATTGTAGCAAGCTTAGCATTGAAATTGGATTTGTTTGTGTTTTTAACGCAGGCATCAAGGGCGAGGCTGTTCAAGGAGTACAAAGAAGTGCAACGAGAGAAGACAGCTGATCCTGATATTCAACTCGTTTGTGATGATTCCAACATTTTTAAATGGACAGCTTTAATCAAGGTATGTTAGTGAATGCTCTCGAAGATTAGAATATGGTTTATGATAGACTATGAAACACGGACACCGAAACATTGACACGCCGACACAGCTAATAATTTGAAAAAATCACATAATTCAGTGTAATTACAAGTGTCGGTGTCAGACACGACACATGTCCGACACTGGGACACGCCTAATCCGAGGAGTGTCCGTGCTTCATAGATGATAGAATATTACCATGTAATTTGATCCGTCACTGTTGTTGTTGTTGAGATGATTTGAAATTTTCTTTGGTTTATGTTGTTTATAATCAGGGACCTTCAGAGACTCCATATGATGGCGGTGTTTTCCAGCTTGCATTTTCTGTTCCAGAGCATTATCCTTTACAACCTCCTCAAGTTCGCTTTTTGACTAAAATATTTCACCCCAACGTGCATTTTAAGGTACGATGGATTGCTCTGTAAGATACTGTCGGATTGTTGTTTGCTGATGCTTTTCACTTTTTATAATACAACTGTATGATTTCTGAAAAGAATTATAGTATTGTTCTAATTTGTTCCACTGATGAAAAAAGTAGTAACATACATATTAAATCAAGTAATCTAACACAAGAAAAGTAGTTTCATATATATATATTTAAACAAGTAGAAGTGCTAATTTTGCAAGATTCCATGTTTGCCCAACGGTTAAGGATGTGAAGTAGTACATCAAGTGCTCAAGTTCTATCTTTTCTGTAACTATAAATCAGTTTAACTATTGAATTGGACTGGACCATTTCTCACAGGTTTGACCGGATGAACTGGAAATCAACCGATTCATGTGCATATCCGGTTGAATACAGTGGCGGACCAGCCAAGGGTCTGGTTCCCGATTTGGCTGGTCGGTCCAGTCTAGTTTTTAAAACTATGGACTGAGGAATTTTTGTTTTAGTGGATGGAAAAAGGTATTAATTTAGAAGGGAGGTAGCTGTCACTTGTAAAGTTAAATAAGGGAGGATAGTGCTTGATTTAAAAATAAAGATGTTTCATGCTTGTGTTATTTGAAGATATTTCATGGGAGATTATTGTAATTTGCCCATAAAAATATCTAGTAGTTGTTCGCATGAAGAGGATGAGGATGTTGCGCTGGATGAGTAGTAAGACTAGACATGATAGGATTAGGAATGACACCATTAGAGAGAGAGTGGGGGTAGCCTATAGTAGAAAAGTTGGTGGAAAATAGAAACCATTAGAAAGGATTTAGAGGTCAATGAGTTGGATCCACATTTGGTTTATGATAGAACACTATGGCGTAATTTGATCCATGTAGCCGACCCCACTTAGTGGGATAAGGCTTGGTTGTTGTTGTTGTTGTTCGCATGAAGAGTGAATAGGGTTTGATACCCTAGTAGTCTCTTCTGTAGAATCAGTGTGAAATCAGGGGCATTCCCAAGTTGGCTTGTTTCGAGTTTGTGGTATAGGAGAATCCAAACATCTTGCATGTGATTGGATTGGTTTTAGATTGGAGTGGTTGTCTTGACTGCCTTCTCTATGATGGGAAGACCAGTGGTGTTGATAAGTTAGAGACTAGTGCCCCTCCCCTTTGAGTTTCATAAGAACTTGTTGGAGACTGACAACACTATTTTGAAGTTGACTTCCTCGTCAATTATTTTTGCTTTCCTTCTGTTCTTTATACGTTTGATAGATAGCTTCATTATATTCAATTGGATTTGTTTTTCTTGACATTTTTTCATGAATACTTTTTAAACTTCTAATAATTTTCCAGACCGGGGAGATTTGCCTTGATATCTTGAAAACTGCTTGGAGCCCCGCATGGACCCTGCAGTCTGTTTGTAGGGCTATAATTGCTTTGATGGCTCATCCAGAACCTGACAGCCCACTGAATTGTGATTCAGGTTGTTAAGCTTTCTGTTTCATATCATTTTTTATTTTTTTTAACTAATTGAGTGGAACGAAAAGAAGCTATATTCTCCTCCCTCCAAATGAATAATAGAACTGCTAAAAAAAGAAACTTGTATTCAGATATGGATCCAATGTAGCATGACTTTATTGTATAGGTGATCAGATTGAAGCTGGCCTTGAGGATTGAGAAACTGCAAAAGATATGCCAATTAACTATCTTCAGACATCTTAAATAAAAAAACTACTCCCTCCGTCCTGAATTAACTGAGCCACTAGCTCATTTCACACATATTAAGAAAAATGTATAAATGAAGGACAGAGAAAAATGGTTTTAAGTGCTTTTCTTAAGTATTGGTGGATTCTCCACTATCATAAATACAAAGTGAAATATATTGAATTGAGAATGATGAAAGTATTATTAATTAGAGTTATAAAGGGAAAAAAGTAATTAATATTGTATTGAAAAGTAAAATGGCTCAGGGACACTTTTTTTTGGTAAATGGCTCAGGGACACTTTTTTTTGGTAAATGACTCAGTTATTATGGGACGGAGGGAGTATTTTTAAACATCATCATACTTATCAATTATGCTCGAGAGAATTGGATTTGACGTTTCACTTAATGATGGCCCTTTTATTCTTTGACTGTGCTATTTGAATTTACATGCATGCTTCCAGATTTCCGTTGCTCATTATAGAATTTCCTAGTAGCACTAGCATGTAGAGTATAATTTGGAAGATAAAGAACTTCAATCCTTAAGCCCACAACTCATATACACCTTAATTTTTTTGTGCTGAAACAAAAAGAAAAGTGAACTGTAAACTTGTAATCTAGTTGGAAAGAAAGACATTTCTCACTTATTTTCTTTTGGTGGTGCAGGTAATCTTCTACGTTCAGGTGATGTTAGAGGGTATCAGTCCATGGCAAGAATGTACACTAGGCTTGCAGCAATGCCAAAGAAAGGCTGATCGATTTCTGATCATTTCTGTTCTATGTTTGTCTAGTTAACAAGTTAGCAATTGATATAGCAGTTCATTGTTCAAATCTTAATTTGTTTAAAATGTATACATTTTATGTACGAATGGTTTTCGTTGTTTTAAGATGTGTATTGAAGTGGTGACTTGTACAGAGTGTCGATTTGCTTTTATATATCTGTACTTTGGCTAGAATTGAGCTCTGTAATCAACATGCTTGAATAATATTTGGATTGCTTCCATTTTTATGAAAGTCATATTTCAAGGTTGACATTTAGCTTCTCCTGTGCTGATAATTTTAAGTACAGTGGAACGTAGTGTGCCAGCCCAATTACTTCCATGGTTTGACTGATGGTGATAATTCTTATTCCTTCTGGAGGAAGCATTTGGCTTCTTCCCAGCGGATGAAGCATTGGATTATTGACTACACCATTTATTATCTATTAATGGATTCACTTATCTGATGGTCTTTGATCTCCATGGAAGAAATAGGCTTTTCATGGAGGTCATAGTGTATCCTAAGCGCAAACCATGCCACTCTTTGCATCATCCCACCAATCTGCCAAGCAAAAACACTAGTGTTTTCAGCCTTAAATAATTCAACCAGCCTCCATAAACTGGTAAATTTAACGATTGCAGTCCGAATGATTTACCTTTGAAAAGCAACCTAGGTAGCCTTGGAAAGAACTTGAATTTTTAGCGTGTCTATTGCACTGACATACTTTGCACGAGAAGGGAAAGCAAATACCCAACTCCAATTCTGTTTCAATTCATTTTTATTCTTAATGAGAAAAGTTAGATTAGAGGAGACATGCCTCATGCAAGTGAACTATCCATCTCATTGATGATTAAATTTTGGGTTAAATAAGTTTTTCGTCCCTATAAATATAGCGAATATTGATTTTCGTCCCTAAAAAATTAAACTGGATGTTTTCATCCTCATAAAAAAGTTTATTTTGCTTTTTGTCCTTAAAGCCCAATTTGTGTTCATGTAAATATCAAGATTATAACTCTTTTATATTCAAATTGTATCTATATTATGTTCGTTTATTATGTTCAACATTTGTATATTCTTATTGTGTTTAAAAAATTCAAAAATATGTCAAAATTATATTCATTAGGGACTAAAAATAAAATAAAAAGTTGTGAGGATGAAAACATTCAGTTTAATTTTTTAAGGACTAAAATCAAAATTCACAATATTTATAAGGATGGAAAACTTATTTAACCCTTAAATTTTTTACTGGATCAATTTCGCTTGTAGTTCCTCCTACCATGCCCGTGAAATAAGTATTGATTTTTTATTTGTTATTTAACTAGTTTTTTTTTTCTATTGGAGTTAATTCTTTAAGCCATGTCAAGCATTAAATGTGGATACCATTTTTCAAAACGAGATTCAAAACATTAGTTTATCAAGTTCTGGGGTCTAGCCCTTTTTGCTAGATCCAACTCCTTTAATAAATAAGTATTGATTTATACGGAAAAAAGAAGAAATAAATATGAATTATTTATGAAAATACAAGAATACCTAAAAATTTAAAAATATCAATCAAAATCAATTTATTTGAACTCAATGAAATTAAACTCAACATTATTATATACGAACATGAATATTTTATGTAAGCGTAGTTATCAATGCAAAGAGCCAAAGACATACACTCTCCCCCGCCCCATTGGTTTACCTTGCAATCAAGAGAAAAAGCTCGTTTCTTTTGCTACACTCTCACCGGTATTTCCCTTAACCAATCACACATATAACTATGGTTCTTGTGATAATAACATGGACTAGAGGATACATTAAACAGAAAATCATAACACGACACACATAATGATACAAAGGCAACTTGAATGACCCAGAGTGAGTTTGTTTATAATTTTACAATCCGGGCACAAGTTGGGGCTTTAGAAACTTGTCAAACCAATCAGATGACTCTTTCACCATGAATTTCGTTACTTGGTGCTCAATTCCAGGTTCTGCAATAAACTGCATGTCAAAGCAATCAATTACAAAGCTTTAGTTCAAGTGACCACATTACCATTTCTATGATTATTAGTAGTTTAAAATTAAATGGTGCAACATTGGAAATGAAAATTGCAAGTTACAGCCAATGTCAACTCTAGGCTTTTTTTTCTCTTCAAATTGATGAGGGAAGTCCACATTTGGCAGGCGTGAGATTTCTCAACAAAGTGATACTGACCATACAATATGAGTACATACCTGGAAATTATCTGCGCGGTGAAAAACTTCGTATGCCTGGCTTGCTTCTGCCATCGGGATTTCCAAGCCGGCAAGGGGACACCTAGGATCTTCCGCACCTAAAGTTAGGAACACCCAAGTGAATGCTTCAATTCCAAGTTAAAATCAAAACCCCCAAAAGTATCTAAATTGACTAATACTGATGGATAGGTCTAATAAGTAATTGATATATCATTATGAAGTGCAAAACTTGTATTGCAGTGCTTTCAACACATCAATTTGCATATGAATATTGTTTCCAACTACAATTTGGAAATGTTGAATAAACAATAAGCATGAGGATCTTACCATTGAGAATAAGCAGAGGACGTGGTGCAATTGATGGAATTGAGTAGGGGGAATCAAACTGGGAAGATAAACCAGGAGCAATCCTGTCCCACACCTGATTCAGAAATATTAACTCCTGAGGTTAGTATCTATTCCCAAACACTTAAATTTGAATAACAAAGACAACCTCTATATGGAAATTCTGTCCAGGGATAAATAACAAGCAATTAATCGATGCATATAGCAATTCATATGGAGTCTCGAGACAATTATAGCTGGAATTGTAAAAACTTAGCTGACCTTCTCCACCACTTCTTTGTCAATAGCATCTTTGCCCAAATCATCACGAGCCACTGTAAGCATGAACTCAACTCAAGAGCATTAGGATGTAATTTCCAAGGCACGTTTAGAATAGTTGTTCAGTCATTCATTGCTGGTAATGCTTGCATAAGTACCCAATAGGACCGAGATTCATATCATAACATAACCCCCTTCTATACACTTTTCCAACTTCACCATATGATTTAATCCATAGGCTGTCTACCATAATTTATAAATAACAAATCGTAAACGAGAACATTAATCTTCTAAGATATTGTTTGAACATTACATATGAAATCCTAACTATGATTTATGAAATCATAATACACAAAAACTGGTATGATTACTGGGTTATATGACTAGAACAGTGATTCCATTTTATATAAATCTGAATGAAGTGGTAGAAGCAATAACTATAAGGCAATAATAAACACGTGAAAGGCAAAAAGGAATTTCTCAAACAATACATTATAATACCTTCAAAAACAGGCTTTATACTTTCAACTCGAGCCTGCCACTTATCGTTGTCAATGGCCCATCGAAATCCCTACAAGTATATGATGCAAAAAGGTGAAGTTTTTGTCTCATAAGCACATCTTTTAAAATATAAGCTTCATTCAATAATACAATGTCACCTGAACACCGATCAGAGGAGAAACCACAGCATAGCGAGTATCAGCAGCTGTAACAAACCATGCATGCATTCCTGAATCAAAGAAATGAAGAATTATGTAAGTGATGAGTCACAACAAACCTTGTATCTGACATGTTCCTATCAAGTTTCAACTTCTCTCAGCCAACCTCCAAGGGATATTCCAGTGATTCCTATCTTAGAGGGGTCTATATCCTCTCTCTGTGTTAGATAATCTGCCAATTTAATCAAGTCCCATACCTGACAGATCAAGGAATAATACACAGTTTCTGAGTCAAAGTTAATCGCGAGTTCAAATGGCCCTTGATACCACGAACTACATAACTACAGGTCAACCAAATAATTTGGGGCACAAAAGTGGTCTCAGTTAAACAACAAAGCAGCGTGATACATAAGGAGGGACTATACCGTGTCATATATGTATGGCATTGTGTTTCCAGTTTTCCATGCGGAAATAAGAGCCTGTTTTTTTTACCCCGAGGCAAGACAAAAGCGAAAAATAAATTATCAGTTTGGAATTTTAAGTGGATTATTTGTGTCTGAAAATATTTAAGGAAAAGAGTTATTTTCTATAGGGCAACTTTCGTTCAGTTTATTCCGAATCACTACGTCTACAATGTCAATACCGTATAATTTATGTATGAAATTCCTCTGTCTGGAATTCGTTACAACAATAAATGAGTTAGTTTGCAAATCAAAATCTATTTTGGAACTAAAAATTTACTGAGTAACTTACTTTATTACCATTATTTTGAATATGTCCCACTAAAGTCCCCCATCACTAAATCTAATGATTTCAAATCAAATCAATTTCTAAATGTTGTTGCTCCGAATAGATTGATGTTTGAACATAAGCTAAATCTTTGCCCTAAATAACATAGTACAATTCATTGGAGTTGGACATAACCTATGCATCACACACATTTTAGATTGAACACGTGTTAGCTGTCGTACATGTTGTCTGACATACGTTAGTATTCTACAATAATTAACACGATACTAACCAATACATGTAGTTACATTTAGTTACTTCTAATTTCTATAATTTTTATCTTTGTTTATGTGTCGTATCTGGTGCTTGTGCCGGTGCTTCATAGATTAGAACTAAAACAGTTAAGTGAAGTAAAGAAAGCAAATCAAACACATACATCACGATAGGTGTTTATGTCCTTCGCACGTTCACCATGGTAACGAGAATCAACTGAAATTGCTATATATCCCCTCGAAGCATATGCCTGAAACAAGAAGCACAAAAATAGAAACCAAAGACAAATTAAATCCACAATATAATAATTAAAAAATCACAAATCTTATTTCATTGGAGTAGAACAAAATGAGCGATGAGTGAAGCAGTGAAAATGCAGTATAACAACCTCAAGCAATGGACGCAGAGATTCTTTATGCGAATTTGTACTGTGAAGGAAAACAACTGCAGGCCTTCTTCTCTGCTTATCACTTTCCTTTAAGCTCAAAATCAACACAGGCAGCCATCCTTGATCACCTTCCTTCAAAATCAACAAACATAATTATTCTCTAGATATATTAGATACAATATTAATCATACTAGTTAATTAGACTAATTACTAATTAGTTAGTTAGTTAAACTAGTTAATTGTGAAATACAGGCTTTATTATTGTATGTAATGACAATTCAACTCGAGAGAAATCAAATTAATTAGTTAATTAATTATAATTACCTCTATAGTTAGATAGAGATTCTCCTCCTTGAGCAAATCTTTGAAGTTCACAATGACTTTCTTTGGACAAGACTTCAAAATCTCCTGCTATAAAATTGTTAATGTATTGAACAAGCAAATGAAGAAGAAAATCGAAAATGAGTGTTGAAACTTGAAAACCTCATCAACTGATGGAGGAGGGTTATGCACAACTGGTTTTGCAACTTCGACGGTCAACGGAACTGAAACAAACATATATAATAAACGAATATCATTTCTAGAGAAGAAAAAAAGAATCATTGCAGAATCAATACATAGCGATCGAGATTGTAATAGTACCTTGAGGAGGTCTTCTGCTGCGGAGGATTTGAAGAAACTCTGATCGGAACTTGCTCTGAGCTTCAATGGCTTCCTTTTCTTCCATTTTGGAATTAACTTTTGTGACACTTATTTTCTCTTTGTTTATCAATCAATCGATTTATAAACACTAGTAGCATGTTTTAAATATATAAAGAAAAATTAATAGTATAATTATTAAAACGACACAGAAACTGGACAAATACATCTATTAGTTTAGTTGGTTGCTTGTTTATCATGCTTTTGTGTTTCCCGCCATTACTTTGACTCTAGTATTTTTATTGGTCCCAAAAACATCCGTGTGCTTTTAAACAAAATAGTGTCGGGCCAAATAACACCGTTACGTATTTAAGTATAAATATACTTCATTATCTAAAAAAAAGTATAAATGTACTTCATCTTTCCCACTTAACATCAAGATTCTTTTCAAAATTCTACATTCATTAGCTCTCACTTGTTGAAAAAGCTATTCCTCAAATTTCCCCATGAAAGGTTAAAATATTAACGGTCTTGCTAACGAGCGTCTTCAAAACATTCTTTAAACATTTTAAATTAAGAAATTATTCCATAAAAAAATCAAATAGTTCATTTTCAATGTATTGATTACATAAATTTTCACAAAAAATTACGATCTAAGAAACACTCGTTAGCATTGCCTAAATATGAATAATCCAAAATTTGAAGTTTATTGATACACTTGTTTTTAAATCAATAAATTCATGATCATTTTCATGAAATAAATAACTATTTATCGATTTTTATATTTTAGTAAATATCATTTCATAAGAAAAAACATAATTTTATTATTTATAAGAAAATCATACTAATTTTTTAAATTTAATCATAAAAAATAATCAATATTAACTATTATGAGTAATAAAATTTCATAAAAATTAAATTCTATTTAGAAGACATTTTTGGTAAATAATATTTAGTTATTATAATTATAAAGGTTAAAAAATATTTATTTTTCAAAAAAAATTCATTTAGCTATTAATTAAAGACCTATGTACCAGTACACTTGCTTTTTGAGTATTGCATAGAAATTGTCGTTGATTTTTTTTATCATTTATTTTATTTTTAAGGAATTATCATTGAATTTAGATTTTTTCAGGAAGCTAAATAATATGTTTAGGGAAAATAACATTCACCTCCCATGAGATAGGTTGAAATATCAATAACACCTCACTAGTTTGCCAATAAAGAGAAGTGCTCATATTCACCTAAAAAAAAGAAAAGAGAGAGAAGTGCTAATATCTCTTGCTACTTTGCTAATGCGCATATCTCTTGTTACAGTCTCAGTAGTTCCCTTAACCAATCACACTCTAAAGGCGCACGTGCATACAAAACAGATGAATCATGTCTCTTGGCCATAATTCAGACACACAAAGAACTATGGTTCTGCATTTTATTGCGATAATAACATGGACTAGAGGATACATTAAACAGAAAATCATAAAACGACAAACATACAATGATACAAAGACAACTGGAATGATCCAGAGTGAGTTCGTTTATAAGTTTACAATCCGGGCATAAGTTGGGGCTTTAGAAACTTGTCAAACCAATCAGATGACTCTTTCACCATGAATTTCGTTATTTGGTGCTCAATTCCAGGTTCTGCAATAAACTGCATATCAAAGCAATCAATTGCAAAGCTTTAGTTCAAGTGACTTCATTACCATTTCTATTATTACGAGTAGTTTGAAATTAAATGGTTGCAGTCAATGTTAAATCTAGGCGTTTTTTTCAAATTTATGATGGAGTCCACATTTGGCAGGTGTGAGATTTCTCAACAAAGTGAGTGACCATACAAAGAGTGCATACCTGGAAATTATCTACACGGTCAAAGTTTTTGTGTGCCTGGCTTGCTTTCGCCCTTGGAATCTCCAATCCGGCAAGAGGACACCTAGGATCTTCCGCACCTAGAGTTAGGAACACCCAATTGAATGCTTCAATTCCAAGTTAAATCAAAAAGCCCAAACGTATCTAAGTTGATTAATACGTATGCATAGGTCTAATAAGTAATTGATATATAATTAAGTAGTGCAAAACTTGTATTGTAGTGCATTCCACACATCAATTTGCATATGGATATTATTATTTCCAACTACAATTTGAAAGTGTTGAGTAAACAACAAAATACAAGGATCTTACCATTGAGAATAAGCAGAGGACGTGGTGCAATCGATGGAATTGAGTACGGGGAATCAAATTGGGAAGCTAAACCAGGAGCAATCCTGTCCCACACCTGATTCAGAAATATAAAATCTCAAGGTTAGTATCTAGTATCTACTGCCATTTGACTTACAAAGACAAAGCTCTATATGGAAATTCTGTCCAGTGGATGAATAACTAGCAATTATAGTAGATTAATGTACCATAGCACCATCAATTGTCAAACATGTTTTCTTAAAGTAGTAAACATATCAAAGCATATGGAAATTCATTTGAAGTCTCGAGACAATTATAGCTGGAATTATAAAAACTTAGCTGACCTTCTCCACCACTTCTTTGTCAATAGCACTTTTGCCCAAATCATCACGAGCCACTGCATACATGAACCCAAGAGGACCAGAGCATTAGGATGTACAAATTACCAAGGCACATTTAGAATATCTGTTTAGTTGTTCATAGCTGGCAAACTTGAATAAGTACCCAATAGCACCCATGTTCATATCATATTTTCCTTCTAGGTCTTACTTTTAAACACGATTCCAACTTCACCATGTACTCTAATCCATAGGTAGTATATTATAATTTATAAATAATGAATCATAAACTAGACCATTGCTCTTTTAAGAAATTGATTGACATTACATATGAAATCCTAACTATAATTTATGAAAGCACTGCGCATAACAAACCGGTACATGGTTACTAGGGTTATATGAACAGTGACTTCCATTTTATATAAATCTAAATGAAATAGTAGGAGCAATAACTAAAGCAAAGCAAAAAATACGTGAAATTCAAGAAATTTCAGAAACAATACATCATCGTACCTTCAAAAACCGGCTTAATACTGTCAACTCGAGCCTGCCACTTATCGTTGTCTATGGCCCATCGAAATCCCTGCAATATGATGTGAAAGTGTTGAAATTGTTGTTTCAGAAGCACATCTTGTTAAATATAATCCTCATTCAATAATTCAATGTCACCTGAACACCAATCAGAGGAGCAACCACAGCATAGCGAGTATCAACAGCTGCAGCAAACCATGCATGCATTCCTGAATCAAGGAATAATGTAAGTGATGTGTCACGATAAACTTGGTATCCAACATATTCCTCTCAACTTCTCTCAACCAACCTCCAAGTGATATTCCAGTAATTCCTATCCTAGAGGGGTCTATATCTTCTCTCTCTGTTAAATAATCTGCCAATTTAATCAAGTCCCACACCTGCCAGATCAAGGAACAATAGTATAATACATCATTTCTAACCCAAAGTAATCATGGTTCAAACTGCGAATGCTTTCGTCGATGGAGCTACAGGTCAACCAAATCATTTGGGGCACAAAGTGGCTAAGTTAAACAACAAAGTAGCATGATAAACAAGGAAGGAATTTACCGTGTCATATATGAATGGCATTGTGTCTCCGGTTTTCCATGCGGATATAAGAGCCTGTTAATTTTACCCCAAGGGTTAACCAACAAAAGTGAAAAACAAATCATCAGTTTTGAATTTATAGGAACTACTTACGTTTCTCGCTGTGAAGGATCTCAAGAAGTAATATTGCAGAAAAATAGTTTTCTGTCAAAAAACAATAGTGACTTCTATTTTCCTACATAACACAGTGCAATTCATTGATTGAAAAATATATACCACCAACATTCGCGGTCTGACACAACACTTACGGTGACTTCTATTTTCTCAAGTTATTATCAATATCTATGTGTCAGTCTCGTGTGTCTGTGTAAGTGCTTCACAGACTATAACTAATCGTAAGCAGAGGAAAGCAAATACATACATCGCGATAGGTGGTTGCGTTCTTTGCACGTTCACCATGGTAACGAGAATCAACCGAAATTGCTATATATCCTCGCGAAGCATATGCCTGAAACACAAAGACCAAAGCCAATCAATTATGATAAATCCTATTTCATAGAAGTAGAACAAAATGAGTGATGATTGAAGCGGAGAAAATGTAGTAAGCAACCTGAAGCAACGGAAGCAGATATTCTTTATACTTGTTTGTACTGTGAAGGAAAACAACTGCAGGTCTTCTTGTCTGCTTATCGGTTTCCTTCAAGCTCAAAATCAACACAGGCAACCGTCCTTGATCTCCTTCCTACAAAATCAACGAATATTTCAACACTCTGTTGTCCCTATGAAATCAAATTAATTAAATAACTACCTCTATTGTTAAGTAGAGATTCTCCTCCTTTAGCAAATCATTGAAGTTCTCAATATCTTTCTTTGGACATGATTTCATAATCTCCTCATCGGTTGATGGAGGAGAGTTATGCACTACTGGTTTTGCGACTTGGACGGTTAACGGAACTGAAATATATATAATAATTAACAAACGAATTTTTCATTTCTAGAAGAAAATAAAAGAATGGTTGGAGATCGTTGTACCTTGAGGAGGTCGTCTGTTACGGAGGATTTGAAGAAACTCTGATCGGAATTTGCTCTGTTGTTCAATGGCGCCATTTTCTTCCATTTTCGGAGATTCTCTGTGAGTGTGAGCCTGAGCGATTATGGGTCGTGTTGCATGCCTTTTGAATTTATAATTAATAAAGAAATTAGTAGTTGTAGCAGTTAGAGGTAGGCACGTGTCGCTTAAAAGAGTTAGCACGTGCAGTTTTGGGAGTGGGTAAGCAGGTGCAACTTTCATCATTTAGCTGAACTGAATGGATGAATAAGGTGGGTGGGTGGTGGTACTAATTATGGGTAGCTTCCTCCGATTGTCTCGTTCCTTAATCTGCAACAAGACAAAAAAAATTGGATCTGGATTCACTGCAGTCAAGTGAACCACGCAGTTGAGAAAGTAGATCGTTAGATCAAATCAACGTTGCCGATGATATCACTTCACATCCTGCAAGTGTAAATCGCATCCATTGACTTAAACCTCACTTTTCTCGGTGCAGACACGAATAACCACTGAACGCTGACTTGCTTCGTCTCCCCCACGTTCTCCGCCGTTGTTGCTGGTGTTTCCATTGTTCAATGAAAATATTTGAAAATCAGATTGAATTGGAATTTGAGTTGAGTTTGCGTGAGGGAAATGGAATGGGTTTAGATGTAACACACAACACAACAGTGTCAGTTAATTTGAAATGTGAAGGATATAATGTGTTGTTGATGAGATAAAGTCAGTTGGTTGGAAGGTGTGCCCTACAACTTAGAGGAACTTGGTTCGAGACCCAGCACCAAGAGAAGAGATAAAGTGATGCCATCAGGAACGTTAATTTGATCTAATGGTCTATGTTTTCAACTGCAGGATGACCGTGTGGTTCACTGACTGCCGTGAATCCGGATCCAAAAAATTTAACTTTTCTCTCTCCTCATTTATTACTCTTCCATTATCATTCTCCTAAAAATATGTTTTTTATAACTTTTCGTTTTAGTTTCTTTAACAAAATTCTTCAATTTTTAGTCCTTCAAATTTTATTCATCTTTATTTTTGGTCTTCGTTTAAAATAAACTCATATGTAAAATACATGTTTTTAAATAAAATTTTGTAGAAAATATTATAATACTATAAAAATCTCTCCCAAAAATATTAAAATTTTTAACAAATCATGAATTAAATATAATTTTTTTATATTTTTCTTTGAAAGAATCATATTTAATTTATGTTTTGTTAAAAAATTCTATTTTTTTGGAGTAATTTTTACAATATTCAACATATTTCTATGCAATTTCATTAAAAAATGACTTAAAAATAGAGACCAAAAGTAATTATTGAAAAATTTATATGGTCTAGAAGTCGAAGGAAAATTTTAAAAGGACTAAAACAAAATAGGCTTAATTAATTTGCCGGTCCCTTAACTTATTTCTTTTATTCAATTTGGTCTCATAAGTCTTAACTTTCTCAAACACTCTCAAACACGTCTCTTAACTTATTTCTTTTATTCAATTTGGTCCAATTTTGATAATTTTAATCCCCTAAAAAAAGACCGTTGGATTACGGAGGTCTATGAAACTTTATAGTGTATCACCACCAGCTAATTTATTTACTTTCTTCTTCTTCATCACTAAACCCAGCAAATTTCATCGTAAAATTGCAGGAAAAAAAAAATCCAGAAAAAGGCTGGCTTCGATTTAATCATCATCTTCATCACTAATCCTTCGATTTTTTTCTCTTATGGAATTCCTTTACTTCTTCTCCATAACTTTTTTTCCAATTCATTCACCCTTCTTCTCTCAACGTTGGCTTCAATTTACCCTTTTTTAATAGATCGTACCCTTTCATTAAAAAAACCCACCTTTTTTTCACAAAAAATAGTTTATCCTAAACTTTCATTCCCACCTGCAACAATCAGATCTGAATGTGACTCTCCCTCAAGAACAGTAAGCTCTCCACTACCATATGAATATACTCCTTGCTACCACTATTCTTCACATCTACAATGATTATTCCACCCTTGCTTTGATAGATTGGGTAGAACCTCAAAATCCCCAATTGGCCTTTCATCCGAACTTCCAATTGATTTGTGCCGACTTCGATTGTGTTTGCATGTTGTTTCTTGTTGTTTGGTGTGTTTTAGTTATCTGGTGTTTTGCTTTTCTTCTGGTCGCTAGCTGTTTGCTGGTAGAGGGTTTTTTTTCCTGTTTTTTTGGTGTTGCTGTTTTGTTCATAATTTCACGTTCTAGAATTCAAGAGTTGCGTTTTTGCAAAGCTTTGTGTGAAACTTAGAGCTATAGAATTGAGGAGTTGCGATTTTGTGAAACTTTGTCCGAATCTTGGAACGAGCTTCGATCTATGAATATGAATAAGAAATAAATTGCAAGTTTGAATTTGGGAGAAAAGGTTTGATATGAATTTGTTTAGTTCTTTTTTTGGATTTGTATGGTTTAATTTGTGAGTTTTTTTTTATTTGCGGTGTTTAATTTTATTTTTCTAGGTTTTTATGAGATATGTGAAGAATTTTTATGGGATGATGAAGGTTGAAAGAAGATGAATAAAGTAAAAAATTAGGTGTTGGTGATATAGTGTAAAATCTGATAGACCTTGTAATCCAACATTTTCTTTTTTTAGGGGATTAAATTATCAGAATTGGACTAAATTGAATAAAAGAAATAAGTTAAGGGACATGTTTGAGAAAATTAAGACTTATGAGACCAAATTGAATAAAAGAAATAAGTTAAGGGATCAGTAGATCAATTAAGCCAACAAAATATTAATATATTTATAAGGATCAAAACATATTTAACTCTCTAATCAATTTTTTTTTCTAGATTTATTGAAAAACCAACGTATCAAATTTATTATAATTTATATATGTAACCAAATAATTATATTTAAATGGTTGATGAACTTATCCATAAAACAAATCAGTCAAACTTTATTGGGTTAAATAAGTTTTTCATTAATATAAATATAGCAATTTTTTATTTTAGTCCCTAAAAAGTAAAATGAGATGTTTTCACCCTCATAATTTTTTTGTTTTAGTTTTGGTCCCTATTTATTATAATTTTGAGATATTTTTAAACATAATATGAATACGTAAAAGTTTAACATAATAAACAGACATAACATGAATACATCTTAATCATAAGAGTTTTTTTTTTAGTAATCATAAAATAATTATAATTTTGACATTCATATGTTTGGAGTAAAAATAATGTTTAGAGGGAGTATATATAACTGTGAGTTCTACTATGGTTCACTTTCTTAGGTGGTACATCATGGATCATTATTTAAAATTATTAAAAATAAAAACTCAAGATCATTCTCACATCTACATTTAAGATAATGATTTTATTGATGTCAGTTTAATAACTATTACTTATTTATTTTTCGTTGTTTTAATCAAATTGATAACAATTTAATCAGTGTCTACATCAAAAAATAATTAAATCACTATTTCAATCGTAAAAATAAGAAAGGTCTTTTTTTACAAGAAAGGTCGTTAATATCTACTATCAAGAGACAATGTATGTGTTCATTAGAGTTTTAAATATTTTTTTATTATTAGTACATTGTAGACCACTTGTAAAGGTGATTCATATTAAAATTTCTCTATATAATCCTATATATGTAAAAGGGATACACAATATTAGCTAGTTTTATTCTTCTATTTTCACCATTTGCTTAAAAGAAATACAACAATATCTCAACTATTTTTACATCCATTGGCCGCAACATCTATTGCAAGTTTGCAACACTCTACTCTAAAAATATTTAAATAAAAGTAAAAAAGAAAGATACAAAAATACTTGAAGGGAGTAGACAAGGATAAACAGCAGAACTTAACATCTACCTCATTAAAATTGTCAAAAAAATCTATAAAAGTAAAACTTTGTCAAAGAAAAAAGAGTATAGATATATATATAAAAAAAAAAAGGAAAAAAGAACCTTTGCAAATACATTCTCTTGTTATTATTCCTTATTTCAAATATAAATGTCACCTTATTCTCTATTTTATTTTTACTCTTAAAATATATTCCATCAATTAATTTTTAATTGATTTTCTAGAGCTTTCTATTAACATACAACTAATAAACTTTACTATATTTTACATGACTATAATTTTTTCTTTTTATAATAACCTTAATAATTTATTATCTTATTCTAACTGTTAAGTTACAACGGTTTATATGTTTACGTGGCTTTGTAAGGATTACACCTTGTGGGTTTTTCTTTCTCTATTTACCATTGTTTTTTTCGTAAGTAAGGAATCTTCCGTGTGCAACTGTGAAGACTTAAATAGATGATAAGGTCTGAGGTTCAAACCTCAAACACCACAAAAAAAAAGGATGACAAATGTTAAATGGATGATAAGGTTTGGGGTTCAAACCCCATACACCACAAAAAAAGGATGACAAATGTTTCCTAAAAGTTTTAACATTGTTGCATATCCATATTTTTATTCGAACTCAGGACTTTGATTAAACTAAAAAACACTCGTGTCATTTCATCAAAATCACTATTTCTTCTAATGTATTTCTATTATTTTGCTTTTATTTCACGACAAACTAACTTTTTTTAAATAACTGATTACTAAATTTGTTATTAAAAAATAATCATCTCGTCGTTGAGTCTTTTATCATAAAATTTATATATAAATAAAATTAATTTTGACCTAGAAAGATAGATAATTCATTAATATATCCTTTTTAGAGATCAGAGTTATTATGCTTATTGCTTACCAAACAAAATAATAATGTCTTCTACCGAGAATACATGACAGAATGAATATAGGGACATCGGTAGTTAATATCAACGAAGCTTCAGCTCATGGCTTTATCATGATCAAAATACTATTACTGTGTTCTTTGTTACGGTAGTACTTTGTTTTTTGAAGGATTGTTACGGTAGTACTTATTTGTCACAATGTTAACAAGATGATAACAAAAAATTGAGGAAGCGTTATTACACTCCAGTGAGAGAGTCAATAACAAACATGTATCAATACTCAATATGATCCAAATTCTAAAGGAAGATGTCTCGAAAAATATTAAGCAAGTGGTACCAAGATATAGTGAAAACATGTGAGACCCCACCAATCACCATTTAAGGTTTAAACTCGTATAGATTCCCTCAACTTGAAAATACACAAGTGAGTTTTAATAGTGAGATCTATCACCCTGATGTTGAATTCCGACATGAAATGATATGAATATGAGTACTTGTGCCTTATAGCGGCTATATTTCGGAGATAAGTTTGTACGACCAAAAATGGGTTTTCGGTGGACATTACATAGTGTTATCAATATCCTTGAAAAGTTGAAATTAAACACAAAAGTTATCTGTGTCCATGCCAAGACTTGGTTATCAACGTTACTAAAGAGGTTCCAGCTACATGCAGTTGAGTCAAGTTGATAGTTATTCCAGACAAAATATTTGAAAGAGATTGGGACCAACATCTAACTATAGGCACATGAGCAGCATCACTTACGGGCTGCACAACAAAACTGGTAACCTTTTCTTAACTCCAATATACAAGTAAGGTCACTAGGAAGTCCTTCACAATTCAAATTCAGTCCTGTCAAAAGAAAAAGGAAGTCTTTCACGATACATCAGATTACCATTTCCGGTTGTTCAATCCGCAGGCAACCTCAATGAAAGATCAGTAGTATCATGTCCATTAGTTCTTGCATAGGTAGCCACTGGGATGGAGCAATTGGCAGTGCAGTTGTTGAGAAGAATCCCCTTAGTTTCAGCAACCCTATCACCATTGTTTTTAGGTGTTTTCTCGATACTCACATCTTTCTTCACTGATGAAGAGTGCATTGTTTCTACAAATTTATCGATAGCTAATATTAGTAAATGAAAATTAGTGAAGTATATTTCTTAATATAGAAGTTTGAGGGATTAAAGGAACAAAATAGATTATTATTCTTGCAGTTGCCCAGGTTACTGATATTAAATAAAAAATTAAAGCTACTTTTAGGGTCACATTAATCATTTCAAAGTATTATAGTATCCAATCAAACATATGGCTAAAGATGAACTAAGGAAATAAAATTTCAGGAACCACCCGCCATTCTGGGAAAAAATAAAAGAAAGTGAAGTGCAGTGCTTCTCAACAATTGGCATCTGTTGTTTCTATGCCATTTGTATTAATTTAACCGTCATTAAGGAGTAAGGACAACACAGTTAAAGAATACGAAGAAAAAAAAAACAACTCCCCGAAGAGAGAGAGAGGACAGGGTGTCATTTATTTCTGTTCCCACTTTCTGCTTCTGCAATCTGGCTTATGCATGAACAGTCAATCTCTTTAAAATTTATAATTTAGGGCAATTGCACTAAGAATAGAGAGATTGTTCGTTACCTCAATCACATCACATATTTAACCAAATAACAATGCGCTTCCTTGATTTTTCAGTTGTGGAAAATTTATAAAAAAAAAACTTAACATCCTAAAAAGAGGTCTCAAAAACAAAGCAAAAAAATGGCATGCTGTTTATAGCAATGATACAATGTATTGAGTGTTTTGGCAATTTCACTTGAGAATGTTGTAAGCTGAAATGCAATATTCTGTATCGAAAAAAATAGCACAAGAGCCTAAGCTCTTTTTGTCTAATATAGAAAGATGCCTGGATAACTATCCTAAAGGTTTTGATATCGATAATTTTGAGGATGATCTTTTTATGATAGAGAGGGTACCATTTACAGTCTTTTTACCTAGGAACAAGGATAGTTGCTATAGTTTGGATACATGCATACAAATGATGAAACCATACTTATCACCATTTTCTTCCTTGTGACCAGAATTGCTTCTTGATTCAGATATAAGCCGATGCATGACAACAAGGTGACACTGCTGTGGGTGAATATATGGCTTCATAATTTTTACGTTCCAACTTGACGTTCTTAATTTCATGAATATGATGATGATGCTACAAAGTAAGCTGGGTAAGACAAATGCTAGAAAGTGCAATGTATCATAAAGAGGCCAGGTATGGGTGTACTACATGGTCATCTCAGCTGAAAAAGTATACCTATCTCACCATGCAGAAAGATTCTTGGCTCATGAGGATAATGCGAGTGAGACAAAAAGATGGTCTCTTCCGATATAAAGCAAGAAATCTATAGATGGGTCACGAGTTAATTATCCTCTTTAATATAAACCCATTTGAATTTAGTATTTTTCAGCTATGTCAAATGAGGCTTTTCACAATGACTTCATAGAATACTTCATGTATATTTAAGACAGGAAAACCCGAGTTAATTTTGCCCCAACAATGTCAAAATTGTAAAGGCTTCAGCATCATAATATGAAAACCTAACCTTTAATGCTACCAAGAATAATCAGTTCACCAAGAACATCCCTGAACTTGGTCAGGATAAGCCTTTCCTGCTCTGCATAAACAGCAGTGTATCCATCAGAGTTGGAAGACTTTTGAATCATGTTCTGATAAGTATTGTCAATTGCAACTCCATTTGCAGAACCATTACCGAAAAACATCCCATCCTGTTCATCACACATCAATTTAAGTGTTTCTGGTGACAGTGGCCTATTATGAATGTCAATATCAACTGCCTCTGCTACATCTTTATTTGCATGATTCTCCGAAACAGGCTTGACAACATCTCTACTGTCTTGCAGCAATTGAGATGATGAAGCAATAGAAGCTTCATATTTCTCGGTCTCTATTTTCCTAGCAGCTTTCCCTCTCATTTCTGGAAATTTGAAAAACAATTACAATGTCAGTCTGTCTCACAGATCAAATGTGTGAAAAAGTAGGGAACAGGTGAAAAGATAGAGAATAGAAAATAAAGACAAATATTGAAGTTCAAAAGAACACTTATGCTTACTTAAATAAATGTCCTAGCAGCATAAAATTTGGAAAGTTTGCAAATGAAAACAAAAATATTCTCAATCATCCACCACAAAGTAGATACATCAAATTACTATAAGATTAATATAGAGTGTTCATCCATGTGTTAGTCAAAACCTGCATTTGTCTTTGCAGCTTCTTTGGAGAGAACAACTAAAAGTGAGCAAAGATTTTTCACATTCTGTGTCTGGAGGATATCAGCCAACACAGACCTTCAACAGGAAATATTGTTAATTTCGAATTTTTAGCTAACCTAATGATTGAAAAAAAATCACATACCTGAGTTTAGGTCTTGAAATTCTTTTATAGGCAGTGTCGGAAACAAAGGAAGCTGACAGGGATAAGGGAGATGAAGCTATAGGATCAAGTTCCTGATTAAAATTCAAGATAGCGTAAAAGATATTAATTACAATCGGATGTCAGAACATGGAGAAAACTGATATTGATAGCTAAATTAATAGGGAAGTAGCAAGGAAATTGATGGTACCAAGGGATTAAAATAGAACTAAGAAGTTGATGAATGCGGGGTGCAGTGATTATTTATATGACAATGTTATAGCCTTATTAGTTTCACATTGATTTTAAATCCAAACATAGTGAATTTGAATGGTGACCCTACAACAGAAAGAGTAACTAAATTATTATTAAATAGATCCAAGGAAACCGTATCAATAATGCAAAGAAGCACCTGTTGGTGTTGAGCAGTCATGCTAACAGTTTGATCTGTGAGTGATTTGCCAGAAAAACTTTCCTGGATTTTTCTCTTCTTGGGTGTTATATGGGTCCCAGAGATGGAGGGTCCAAGTCCAACTGCTCCATTAATGGCAGCATTAGTTGCCTGTCTGATTTGAACTAGACTACACTCTTCTTGTAAAACCATTCTCCATTCGTCACTTCCTTCAAAATTCTTGCAGTCAATGCATTTACAATTTTCAGAGCAGAGGACGTTGGCATGGAAACACTCACAATACTTCTTAAGGCAACCTTTCTTGCAGTGACATCCTTTATTGTGCCTTCCTATCAATTGAATTTCAGACACTTCCTCCTGAGTTTGTTCAAGACATTTAAATGGCACCACAAGTAAGCTAAAATATCAGCCAACTCCATAGTAGTTATTAACAGCACCAAATCTTAGCTGAAAATTCTGATGCAAAACGCCAACTATAAATACATGAGGGAGTTAAATTGAACTACTAACCATAGAAACTTCTGGTTTTTGCGGACTGCTTGCAATTTTTGGTCTGAAAGCATTTGGATTTTTTTCCAGTGTCATTCTAATTGCCTCCTTTCGGGCAGCCTCATTGTTCAGATTATTATGACAATTTTGACAGTTGCAACCATCACAATAGATCCCAGCCGCATAGCACTCGCAGTACCTTGCAGTTGCAAAATTAGCTATTGTTATAAAGAAAGTGCACGGTCATGTGACGAAGTACCCTTGATGAAAGTTTTTCATACAGAGAAGCTAAAGGACTTACAATTTAAGGCATTTGGAATTTTTGCAGTTACATCGTTTTTGCTTCTTTATAGTGTTGTCCTTTAACCCTGCTTTATTTTGAGACTTTGATCTAGGGCTAAGAGACTCGTTTCTAAGGAAAACAAATGCATTCAAACACAACAAAATGAAAATTAGTAGAGTAAGAGTTCTTACCGTGAAGCAAAATTCAATCATAGAGTAAGAGATAAAACAGTCTTTTTGAAGAGGACCATATAAATGGACAGATGAAATGATCAATATATTTTTATTGGCAAGTTTAGGTCACTTTCCTTTCCTGTTATAAAAACTAATAAGATTTGGTGATTGCCTAGTTTAGTGGCAAATTTATAATACATTTTTTCCCAAAAATGCAATCATTAACCAACCTCAGAATGATGCTCAGATTACATTCAGATACAAGCAAACCAAGTTCTATTTTTAAACATGGAAGAAAAATGTAAAAAACATATATGATTAGTGAAATGAATTATTGACTTAAATTGGTAGGAAATCCAGACTTTCATCCCTGATGCTCTTTACATTAGTGCTTATGTGACCATCCATATCTTTAAAAATTCTCCAAGAATCATGCTTTTCGCACATCTAATCAAATTATAGACAAGAGCCCTTGTCTTCAAATAGAAGCTAACTTCCAGCATAAGCCTTATGTTTCTTATACTAAAATTCCAAACATACATCCCTAATACATCCAATTCTACGTTCTAAATTATGTAGCATTAACACTTCATATGATTTGTCAAAAAAAAAAAAACTTCATACGAAAAGTGTCTGGTGTTCAATATGCATCAACACCAACACAACGTGTAGTTAATTAAATTTCTTCATTTTAAAAAAAAAAATATCGCTGTCAACATGTTTTTCGTACACTAACATTCTTATCATTAAATTAAATGCAACACAATCCATAAGTTCTAGCTCAACTAGAAAAATGCCGAAATTGTTAGGTTGAACATCATGACCGAGGTTCGAACCCCGACACATTCACTTGTGTGTGGGTTTAAAATGACTTCATCATTTCGTCTATCTACCAAAAATAAATAAAATGCAACATAAAGAAAAAAAATCAAAACGCTATTTTTCACTTTTCTATTATATTATCATTTATTTTTTAAATTCAATTCTTAAGAATGCTTACAGCGCTTGAAACCTCTTCACCGGAAGCTTTGGTGTGGAGTACGGTAATCGATGAAACGGCGTAACTAACTGCTGCGGTCGCGGTGATTGAAAATGCGGCATCACCGGCGGAGACTGTGACGTTCTCTGCTGCTGCCACTGTGGTGGTGATTGTTTCCACGGCCGTCTCACTGGTGACTGAAAATCCAAATGCATTTGCACCGGAGGAGGCAAATGCGACGGCACCGGAGGAGGCAAATGCGACGGCGCCGGTGGTCGTGGAATGGTTTGTGACAGGGACTGCGGCGTCGGTGGCGACAATGTCAGGTACGACGGAGCTCCACATGCGGCAGCGAAATCCAATTGCCGCGCAAATTTCCGATTAGCTAAATCCAGCGTCGTTTCGCTCTTCTCCATCAACGTTTCTTCTTAAACCTGCAAAAAACAACTCAACTATGAACCAAAAACGATCTCGTTAAGCTTCGATTTCAAATCACAATGTGTGAATCTTAACGAATCACCACTTCGAATTGAGTTTTCGAAACATATGAAGAAAAAAGAAACTTTACCTGTGCGTTACGGATTGTAATTCTTGAAGCAAGAAATCGACTGAGAGAAAATTATGGTAATCGATGAGACGAAAACATGCAGAGAATGAAATTTCCGGTGTGACGAGAAAGATTGGGGGCGGAGAACAATCGCCGGAGAGTTTGTTGCGGTGAAAATTCCACCGTGGGAGTGGAAGTGGTAGTGGTTAGTGTCACTTGTTTTTTCTCGAGGTTTTGAAAATCTCCTCTATATATACGAAAACAAATTACTACTAAAAGTATTAAACTACCCCTAAACCAATTATTTTGTACTTTTTTTTACCTTTTACGGCTACAGCTATAGAAGGGTAAAACAGACATTTTATAGTGGTCTTACGACTTAAAATCACTCCATTTTAATTTAGCTAGTTTCTTCCATGTTCGTCCAAAAGTCAACACTGCAGTGATAGTATCTCTAAAGGGCAAAAATTATAGTATTTCTTATGAAAAGCTACTTTAATTCAAAATTGAAATATGCATGTTGATGCTCGTTTCCTCTCTACCTTTGCATCCGCTTTCCTCACTTTCCTCTTTGTCATATCTCTCTCTTCTCTCATCAATTTTTTTCTCCCATCTTCACACAATTCGTCATCTTCTTGAATAATCATCAACAAGAAGAATTGTCTTCTGTCTTTGGGTTGGTAACAATCGTCACACTATTCATCAATTCTCATTGGGATACCAACGAAAATGGGTTAATTTTTTTAGGCTTAATTAATGCTTTGATCCCTTAACTTATTTTTGGATTTCAATTTGGTCCCCTAACTTTAAACTGTCTCAAATTGGTCCCCTAAGTATACCTCCGTTTACTCAAGTGGTCCCTTCTGTTAGTTTTTGTCAAAGAACGTTAACTTTGTCCATGGTGGCATTCCACGTGGGCCTATCATTTGATTAGATGGAAAACCATGTAAGCAGTATAAAAGGGTAAAGAAATGTGAAAATTAGGGTTTTGTTTCTCCTTCCTCACCCAATCTTCTTCTCCATCGTGACCCATCCTTCCTCCTTCTTCCCCCATTCTTTTTCTTCATCATTGTCTAGATTCCAGCCAAAAATGTCGAACCACACTACAAAAACTCAATGGGCTCATGATTCATCATATACATCTGGTTCGGTTGGGTCTAGTTTGAGGAGAAGGTCAGTACCAAATTGTAGGTGTGGAGAAAATGTTGTAATGAGAACTGTAACTGATGCATTGAATCCAAATTGTGGGAAGAAATTCTGGGGTTGTAGAAACTATAGAAATTCCAGTGACAAAGGATGCAGTTACTTTAAGTTAATTGATGAAGATGATGTTATGGATGAAAGGGATTTGAAGATTGAAAAACAGAAGACAAAAAAAAAAGACAAGTTGAAGAGTGACTTATCAAGAACAAGGCAGTGGTTGATAATGGCGTTAATTTTTGGATTTGTATGCTTTGGGATTTTGTTGGTCTTAGGAACAATGTTAGCTTGCAAAAGCACATCCATTTTGAATGGATTTTATTTGAAATAGGAACAATGTAATGTGATTGTTATGAATGTAAGTTTAGGTTTTGTTATGAATGAATGTAATGTTTAGGTTGATTATCAATGAATGAATGAATGTAATGTGTTTAGTGACTGTAATGTTTTGAGTATGATGAATGAATGCAAAAGTTTGAATGAATTGTGGTTTGTTGATGTTCAGTTTAAGCATTATATGTTGACAAGAAACTTTTAAGATTCAATAATGCTATAATAGGGACTGTGTTATAAAAGTGCATAATGTTATAATCTGCTACATATATGTTGAATTGCATATAACCATTATCAAAATCTGGATTATAAAAGTGCATAATAGCACATCATTCCATAAATTCAAAAGTGCATTATAGCACATAATGCATCAAATGCCAGTAGCAATGTTATAGCACTAAGTGCTTAACAGCCAACAAGTGCTTACACATTGCTAACCAAAAAGAAATTGAACTTGTGCTTAACAGTCAACAAGCACATATTACATCAGATGTTCAAAACTAAAATACTTCAGAACTTGTGCTTAACAGTCAAAAGTGTTTAATATCACACATTACATTCCAAAAGATATTCAAATGTGCTTAATAGCACATATTACATTCAGAACTAAATTACTAAGGCTGAGATGCAGATACTGCCTTCTGCTTTGGCACCCTCTTTCCTTTCTTTTTTGCTTGGGTTGGTTGAGTTGCAGCAACTTAGTCCACATTCTTTCTTTCTCTAGGTGATCTCTTTTTCTTCTGAATTGGAGACTGAGATGCTTGAGTCTTTGATGGTTGAGGTGCTTCCTGAGAAGATGGTGCAGGTTGAGTTGTTAGTGGTGGAGGTGGTGGAGGTAGTGGGAATGTTGACTTGTTGTGTCCAGTTCGCTTGCACCTACTACACTTAATTCCATATGTAGCTCTCTTCATTTGTGAGTTGTCTCTCATCAGCTCACTTGCATCCAATCTCCTCTTCTTTTTAGGTCTACCAAGTTGCCTTTTCATAGGTGGTGGTTGAAGATCAGTGCATTCTGTCCTCATCCATAAGTCTTGGCCATTGACAGGATAAATCATGCTGGAATAACATGCAGCATACTGCTCCTTTTTGAATATTGATGGCACATAGTCAGCTATTTTGTAATTTTTGTGTTTCATGCAAGCAATGGCATGACAACATGGAAGTCTTGTCAAATGTCATTTCCTGCAGTCACATACTTTGTCCAACAAGTTTACAGCATATTTGTCTCCAGTGTTTGAAATATGTATAACTTGGAAATCATGATCATCAGCTTACCTACATTAAGATTAAGTACATTACTAAATTAAAATTGTAAAATCTCCATAATTCACCAGATGAACATAAATAAAAGAAGTGAATCATACCTTACTATCCAGTCATTTGCATAAGAAGATTCCTTTTCAAGTTTTTTTTTTTATGTTTGGCAGTACCTCACCATCATCATACTTAGCAATTTTCTCCCTATTCTTCTGCCACCTCTCCATCACATAAACCATGATATCCTCCAACATTGAAACAACAGGCTTGGACCTTGGAACAACAATTACAGAATTAAATGCTTCTGATATGTTGTTGACTAGTGTGTCACACTTTGAATCACCTTTAAACATTGCCCTAGTCCAATGCATTGGTTCAATCTCACACACATAATTAAATGCTTCCTCACTAATTGCTTTGATTGCCATCATCTCCCTCTCAAAAGCATTTTTGTATGTTGATTTTGCAGCTCTACACATCAATTATTTCAATTTTTTGCCAGGAAATTTCTTCCTAAAGTTGTTGTAGAGGTATCTGACACAAAACCTCTGCTCAACTTCAGGAAGCAAGGTATGAATTGCTGGAAAAGGTCCCTGTTCAACATAACACATGAAAAAAACACAATAATTAAAATTATGGCATATCCAATTAATAACTTAGCTTTTAATACATATTAAAGAAAATGAAATAGTTATTTTACCTTTTGTTGGTCACTAATTATAGTGTAAGTTTTGCAAAGTCTTGTGCCACCTAAATCAGCTATGAGAAGCTCCAGAAACCACATCCATGATTCCTTGGTCATTTAAGTCCACCTTCATCCAATCCAGGCCCATTCTCATGCTCACCAAACAAATCATCCTCCTCAATCATTAGGCCTAAGTCATTTAAGTCAAACTCAGGCCCATTTCCATTCACATCAGATTTGGGACCACTATCAGCATCTTTACCTTCACAAGTGGGACCTACATTTGTCTCATTAACAATTGGTGGGACAAGTGGGGTCATACAGGGATATTCTAACAATGGGTCAAGGGCTACAATATTAGGTTGTGACATAGGGTGGACAACATACAAATGAACCCTATCATATTCAAGTGCAATATTTTGCATCCTTCTACAGCCACTATCACTATTCAAAGGAATAAACCCATCTTCCATATTAGGGTCATGATAGCACAGAGACTTAAGACTAACATAACCACAACTTTTTAAGGTTGATAACAAAGCAAAGTATGAGAAAAATTCTGGGTCACAATCTAGTGTTTCTATTGGTCCTACATAATCAGGGTCCATAAAGCAACTAAAGTCCCCAGCATGATGTACCACACACTCAAAGATTTGGTCCATCTATTTTTTACCTTTAATATAAGAAAGGAAAAAAAACCTAATCAAATTTATACACAATATTTGAAAAAGGCAGTGCCACTCACAACACAACAGTATAAAACCCTAAACTAACATATACAACTCCAACACAACAGACAAAATTCAACTTTTAAGAAGGAATAAACAATATATAATCCAAATTCATGCATACAGAACCCATTTCTAACCCTTTTTCATTGAAATTTTTGAAAACCCTAAATAATTTTCGAAACCCTAATCAGACATACAAACGTGTTTTAAGTTGAGATTCGCGAAGAAGAAGATGAAATTAACCTTTAAAAGTAAAAAATTCATTGAAATTTTCAAAACCCTAGAGAGTTTCAAAACCCTAATCATAAAAAAAAAGCATTTTTTTACTATTTGATTCGCGAATAAGACGAGGAAACAAACCTGCAAAGTCGATTCGAGTTCCAAATTCCACTTCGTTTTCATATTTTCTTCAATCTTCAGATTCAATCTTCAACTTCTCTCTCTAGGTTTTCTTCTCCTTCTCTCTCTACCTTTTCTTCATTCTCTCTCTAACTCTGGAGAATTGTAACGTTATGCCCACGTGGAATGCCACCATGAACAAAGTTAACGTTTTTTGACAAAAACTAACAGAAAGGACTACTTGAGTAAACGGAGGTATACTTAGGGGACCAATTTGAGACAGTTTAAAGTTAGGGGACTAAATTGAAATCCAAAAATAAGTTAAGGGACCAAAGCATCAATTAAGCCATTTTTTTAATATGTTTCAATTCGATTTTTGCTGCTTTATATTTTGTTGGTAATTTGTTCGATTTTTATGTTGGTTATCTCATGCATATTAATTTCATTATCATATTTGGATGTTTCAAAGAAGACTTAACTTTCCATATTTATTTCGCAGTAAAATTTTCTTCTACTAGGTACGAAGTTCAACAATTTCCTTTGCGGTTTTGGATTAACTAATTTGCCTTAATGGTTCTCGTTTATTTTTTTTTTTTAGATTTTAATTTTTGCGATTCGGCAATGTTGGATTTGTTTATACTTTTCTGTTGTAAAACATAATGCATGTTAGGTGTTTAAATTTATTTTTCTGTTTGCTTCAACATCATTCGGCAACCTACATATGAAACTTTTATAATTTACTATGTTTAATTACCATTTGCAAAAGTTTGATATATATTGAAAATTTGTTCACTACTCTTTGTATTTTTCTCATTTATCATGTTATTTGTTATGCTATCCTGAGCCTGGAGACGTTATTTTAGTGATTTGTTATGTAAGATGTTAGATAAACGAGGAATTATAGTTTGTTATGCTATAATCCATTTTCGGTTTATATAGTCCTAGTGCTATTTAATCGAGCAATGTATCATTCATTAACAATTTTCCAACTATAAACCCTTATAATTAGGTACGTGCTCTTTGTTATGCTATGTTGAGCTTTAAGTTGTTAACTTGATTGATTTGTTATGCTAGATCATGGCAAAAGTCAAATAAATGGATAAGAACCAGATGGCAATAGTTGATTGATTTGTCATGCTAATTGTCAAGCATCGCACATGTAAATATTGTTCTCATCTTAACCTGTCTGTGAAATGGATAAGAACCTCAACTTGGATATGATCATGAAAAATAACTCACTTTCCTGAATTGTTGTGTTAATTGTCAAGCATCACACACGAATATGAATATCCTCATTGAGTGTTATATCTCTGTTGGATTTGGTGATGTGGTATCGGTACTTTTCTGTAAAGTAACGGAGACAAGTTTTGGCGCTAATTTAATTCCATCGAACCATACAACTGATTCCATTCCATCTATTCTTTTCTCTTTGTAACTAGTATGTATTTCCTTTGATTATGATGTTGTTTGATTTTAATTATCTCATGATGTTGAGGTTATTCTTGTTTTCCATTACAATCTTATGGGTTTGAATTGTCCCTAAAAAATACCTTTTGAATCTAGGTTAGAATAATCTTTTATCAAAGCTTTTGTTCTAGACATGGAATTTAGGTTTTGATAATCACTTTGAATATTGGAACCCAAAGCTTTTGTATCGTTTAATAGTTTGGAAAATCAGTTATACAACAATACAATCGACTATTGGATCGTTTAATAGTTTGAGAAATCGACGATTGAACGACCCAATAAAAATCAGGACATCATTTGAACACGAATGATGTTGCCGAGCAATATGTGATAATATCAATTGATAATTAGAATCCGCAACACTAATCGGAGAATAAGTATAAGTAGGTTGATGAAGTTTAATCCCAGCATAATCATTTCCCTGTTAACTCTCAAACCTTTTATAATTTCGTAGTTTTATAGCTTATGAAACAAAATATTGTGAAACCTTAACTCAGAACAACATCGATTGTTGAACGGCTTAGAATATCGCACCAGTCCTTATGGAGACGATACACAAACATCTTTACTTTTGATACTACATCAACAACAACAATGGTTTTAAGTTTTAACCATGGAGGCAACAAAATTGAGAAAGAGGCTAGGGTTTCAACAACGGAAGTAACATCTACAAAAAAGAGAATCATAGTTAGGCTAACTAATGCTACAAAACACTAGTTAAAGGAACAAAAAGATAACTTTTACATCAAAAAATATTTTTCACACTAAGGTTTCACAACACAAGTTCTAATACATTATATTTCTCCGGGTCCTTTAAGTTTCAAGTTTGTTTCAGATAGATCCTTTACGTTCTTAAGGTTTCAGATAGGTCCTTTAAGTTTCGAGTTTGTTTCGGATTGGTCCTTTAAGTTTATAAGGTTTCAGATAGGTCCTTTAAGTTTCGAGTTTGTGTTAGATAGGTCCTTTCTATCAACCTCCGTTAAGCCAAAGTTAAAGGACCTATCTGAAACAAACTCGAAACTTAAAGGATCTATCTGAAACCTTATAAACTTAAAGGACCTATCCGAAATAAACTCGAAACTTAAAGGATCTATCTGAAACCTTAGAAGCTTAAAGGACCTACGTGAAACAAACGTAAAACTTAAGGGACTCAGGGAGGTATTTGACCACATTATTACTATATTTGTTTTCTTAATTAATACTCTTAGGACACCGGTTAACATATTTTTTTTTAAAAATTACTACATATTTACATTGATAAATAGACTCAAACATGAATAAAAAACAAATCATAATAAAAGTAAAAATATAAAATCTGATTCTAAAAGACACTTGAAAATAATACGAATATATTTTCTAATATTCTAACAAAGTGAATCTCCATCTTCTAAAAAAATGAATATCTTTCATTTGACATAGTTTAATCAACTAAAAATATTAAAAAATTATCTTATAAGGTAAGGAAATTTGACAGTTACAAATGAATTTAAAAAGTATATTTATTCAAAAAAAAATTGTACATAAAAAGATATTATTATTAATAATATTTTTTTTAAAGGATGTACTCATCGTTATGAAAAATGTAGAGTGAAAGATATATTTAATAAAAAAAAGATACATATATAACATTAATTCGATGATGTAATTGGAAAAAAATTGATTAATATTAAATTGACAATTTACATTGAAATTGAGAGTGAGTGATCTATATAGTCTTGAGAAAGACAGGGTTGAGATTGTATATTTTGGTGACTTTGTCTCATCTCTTTCGTAACATTTTTCCATGTATCTAAATAATTTATTTTAATCATCAATTTATCTATAAAATATTTTTGTTTTAAGATAAAGAAAAATATATTAAATAAAAATAAAGTGATGCAAAGATTGTGGGGACATCAGACCTGACCTAACTAGAACTCAAAACAGGAATACGTCATGATAAATCAAACCAATTGGAAGAGCCTTAAACTATCGTAACAAATATTCACTCATCACGGACGCAACCCAGCTAACCCGCGTAAGGGCGTGAAACCAAATTACAAAAAAATATGATGAATGAACTTTTGCAAAGAAGAGTTGGAGTTTTAATTTGATAGATGAATTGACCGCCAACACGGAATCAGAATATAAGTGTCAACCGCTCCTTGAACAAAGCAACAAGCAAAAAAGCTCTTCCGAGCGTTACCATTTTGAGAATAATCAATGAATGACACAAAACCACATGATACCCAAGTGATGATAGGTGTAACACATTGAAACATGCAGATCTCAACAAATCTGAAACATCAAAGAATCGAAGAGGTTAGACCACCAAACACTCCAATAGACGCGTAAGAACTCAGATCGATGGACGAGTCAAATATGTTAGTAACCATACCTTATTGGGTTAACAGAACAAGACGCTTGCGAGTTTTGAAACCAACCAAACCCTTTTAGGTTTTGAAACAGAACCATAACAAAAAGCGCTCAAAATTTAAAACCACTTAATCAGTCTCTGATCAAGAACAAAACATAAAAAACATATACCAAAACAGTCGGAGACCAACAATACTAACATCGACACACATACAATACACTCGACGACACAACAACAACACATCGACGTCCTGGTTCTAGCGAACTGGATCTGAGAAACCAAACCAAAAGCAAGACAAAAACCAAAAGCTCCAGCTTTGTGTAGCATCGCAACCTCCTCTGCCTTTTCTACCACATCAATTGGAAATAGGCAGATCTGAACCATCATTAGCTAGAAACAGCAACTGGCAACGGTAGAATCAGACAAAATCGACGACGGAGAAAAGAAACATAAAAAGGGTGACGAGCAACCCCGAAGCTGAAATGTGATGGTGATGCCGTCGTGAAGGTCGGGCATACCATCACCTACGTTGGATCTACATTTTGAATAAACAAGTTTTTGTGACTAAAGTCACAAAATAATAAAAGAGAAATGATACATGAACATCTCATCTATACATCCAACAACTTATTTGTTATTTTTTAATATTTTTTTTACTGATTTCGATTTGCATGCTTTCATAAAACCTTTAAAGTCCGATATTTATTTTTGATTTTGACATGTAGATAAGAGATATTTTGAAATAAAAAAATGGTATTTAGTGAAAAGATAATCAATTTTGGTGTCAACTCCGTTCATAGGAAACACGTCCCTATAATTTGAAGTTCGTCCGAAAATAAATAAAAGATGGTCAAGAATTGTTTCACGTATGAAGTGGTTAATGAACTAAATCAATAGCAATTTATTTAAGAGAATTTGAGTTAGATTACTAATCAAATAATTCTTTGGTGGATTTTACTTACCTTCAACCGAACTTCGGATTACCATCCCCTTTCCTATGATAATTAGGATTTTTTTTGAAAGATTTATATATAGTTTATGATATATATGATTTAAATATTTTTATAAATTGGTCCCCAAACAACACAAATGAAACATACCAAAAAGTTGATTTTAATCATAGAAAATTGTTAGACATCGTAAAAACTTATTTCACTGTGATTTCAAGATAGTTGTTAGTGCAAGTGTATTTTTGTTGTGATGTATTTTTTTTAGTAAGTGTAGATCTAATCAATAAGTTTTGTGTCATTAATGTTACAGATCTAAAGATATGAATATTTCGAAAATTTGAATATTATCATATATGTAGGCATAAGTAAGTATTTTGCCGTTCTATATTATTAACATGTATGTTTTTAGTTTGTTCGCACATTCATCCATTTTTATTTTTAGCAACTCTAAATTTGTATTATATTAATGTAATCTATCAATTTAATATCGTTTATTTTTATAACAAAAAAAATAACATATCTCTTGATCATATCATAAGTACGTCCAATCTTTGAATCGTTAATGTTATTCATCGCCATTCCTTTCGCCAACTAACTATACTCAAAATCACCATATGCCGAAGCATGTGCTGAATCGTTTTCAACTTACATCCTATGTAGCGGATAATGTTCACAACAAGATGTTGGAAGAACCTTGGATATTTTGATGCAATTTTTATCTAGAAACGACAATATCTAACAAGGAAAATAAACAAGACCTCCAAAAACTATAAGGATTTTGGTAAAAAAAATAAAAATAAATTAAATGTCCTCATGAGTTTAACTCAATTGATAAGGATAATGCATAATATATGCAAGGTTTGGGATTCAAACCCCTACCACCACAAAAAAAAAATCATATAAAAAGAAACTCTAGGTTAACTGCAAAAGAAAAAACTATTCGATGAAATAAATATTTACTTATCTTTCAGCCGAATTTTGAGTTCCTAAAATCATTTTCCTGTTTAAATTGGAAGGTCAACAAAAAAGATAGAATACAAGTACAAGTGATATTCTTCAAAAAAAAGAGTACAAGTAATATAAAGAAAAAAATTAAATATATATGATTCAAATTTAAATCAAATAAATTCAACTTTTTGTGTACATTTAAGATATTAATTTAATTTGTATAATGTACAATTGTTTTACACATACATCTAATGATATGTTGTTGGCATACTCCCTCCGTCCCAAATTATAAGCAAAAAAACCCCATTTTCCCCCTAAATTATAAGCAAAAAAAACCAACTTTTATCATATTTAATTATGATTTTTTCAAAATATCATCTTTTCCAAAGGAAAATTAAATGCAAAGTGCATTCAATTTGCTTTCTTTTTCATTTTCTCAATAACTAATAACTAATGAAAATTGTTTTTACATCTTCCAATAAAACTTATTTCAAGAATAACACAATAAACTATGTTGCAAACTACTATGTTTTAGTTTTCTTAATAAGTGTGATTTTTTTTTTGCTTATAATATGAGACGGATGGAGTATTAACTAATGAATATGAAAATGAGAAATGCTAACAAATGCTCCAAGACAAAACTTTTACTTAAAAATTGTGCATTCATTGTATTAAAATTTTAAAGAGAACATTTTTTACATAAAATTTACAAATAATTTTCTCTTTTGGATTCTTAATAACAAGTGCCTCAAAGGCACTTGTTGAGGCACTTGTTAGCGCAACCCTATCAGAATATATGACAACACCTTTTGTGTAATTAAACTCTTAAGATTTATTCAAAAAATTAAACTCTTAAGATAGGAGGGGTGTCTTTATACTTAAGCATCATTTCAATTGGAATATGTATCTTCTTTGGCAAAAAAAAGTTTGTTTTCCAACTTACAAAAGGAGCGATGTCCCAAATTATAAATAAAAACAAGGGTCCTCCTATTCCTCAGCTTTTCTGGTACAAACTGGAAATTCATCTGATAAGAGGCTTGTGAATTATTAGCGACATGAAAACGACATGACAGATAATGAAAATTCATAAAATCAGATTTCTTTGCTATATCCATGGGTTATCAATCCCCCTTTCACTTTCTCCGGTCAAACAAAATGATAAAATCATTGAATTAATTTATTTCATCCTTAAAACAATGTAATTAGAGAAGTTAAAATTTGCTCCAAATGATATTTATACCATTATATTTTGTTATAATTTTTGAGACAACTATTTCATACTTTTATTGTATTTTTATTCTCTCTTCATTACTTTACTTTTTGTGTCAATACCTACTATTTCATATATTCCATTTTAACTTTTTCAAAAAAAAATAACATACCTCAAAAATTTAATTAGAATTAGAAATATTCAGAAAGAACTTTCTGTGGACATTTCTTTTTAGGGTATATCTTGTCCGCTTATTAATTTCTTCTAAGTGAATGTATGGATTTATAATAATCTTCTGGTTAACAAGTAATACCATGAGTATAAAAAGACTGCAGAGATATCATGGTGGTGTGGGTTTAGAACCTGTAGTATCCAACTTCTCATAATGTGTGTGAGTTTTTCCATTGACACTTTAGAAATGAAATAATAGTTATAAAGTTGGATCTGGGGTGAGAGAACTAGTTTTCAAATGGTGTACCACAAAATGAATTATCAAGGTGAGAAGTGCTTCATATTTTTATCTGATGATTCATCGATCAGGATCAATAGTAGATTTTTCGTTCACAGAAATAATAAATATAATAGTTAGGATAATCAAATCAAGTATAGGGACCCAGGCCTCTAATTCTCAAATCTGTGATGTAGATCAATTAAATCATTACATCATGAAGCAATCCGCAATGAAGTAATCGATTCCTAAACTGAAGTGTTTCAACTCAATAAAAGAGTTTTAACGAATCCATACCAAGAAAAAAATAATACAAATGAGTCGTTTGGACATGAATGTTGTAAGAGAATCTTCAATAGTTATTTTGTAAATAATTCATTTTAGATTTTATAGACTATTGATTGGTGGCCCATAATGCTAGGTCATACATTCATACACATCTTAGCTCAATGGTAAACAATTATGCAACTCTTAAACAACTCAAATTTTTTATTTCTACTGAATGGTGTTTCAAATTTCAATATTGATTGATTACTTTTCCTAAAAAAAAATATTGATTGATTACTGATCTAGTTTACTGTCTCACATCACATTTCTTTTTTGTGTGTACAAAACTAAACCCTCACATCACATATATCAATCTACGATTTTGACTTTTAATATTTTTAATTATAGTTTTTTGGAAATAATATCTTTAATTACATATTAGCAAAAAAATTATAAAATTTATTTTAAAATATTTATCGAGACGAATCCACAAAGTCTTATATGCTACACTTTGTCATATTATATTATTAAAAAAATATGATTAAAATATGTTATATAAAAATGCAAATAGTCAGATAAAATCAGTCATTTTAAAACCAATGGAGTGAGTTTTGTGGTCTTGTTTAAGACACTTCAACAATTAATTGACACATATAAAAAGGATTAAGGTTAATAGGTCTTTACCCCCTGTAATATAGGTCATTTTTTGTTTTCACCCCTGTAATTTTATTTTTTTTGATTTACCCCCTGTAAAAAAAATTGTTTTGATTAGGCCAAACAAAAACCAATTTTATTTTATTTTTTCAAGAAATTTTCATTTTTGTTTGGCCTATTAGGGGGTAAATCAAAACAATTTTTTTTACAGGAGGTAAATCAGAAAGAAAATTTTACAGGGGATAAAACCGGAAATGACCTATATTACAGGGGTAAAGACGTATTTAACCCATAGGATTATTATTAATAAGGTCAAAACCCTACATCAAGAACATTTTACCCAACTTCTACGAAGAATTACAAAGATGGCTCACAATCACTTGTTCAAAAGTTGGACTAAATTAAGATTTTTTTTTGTTACAAGACTAAATTAAGATTAAAAGGTTGTTCTATAATATTAATTGTGATACTTACACAGTACTAATTGTACTCCCTTTTTTTTATTTTAATTATTCTAACTTCTCTTTCACATGCTATGCTATTGAAAGGTTTGTAATGCTTCCGTATAAAAAACAAAATAACTATATTTTTATTCATGTATTGTTCTCTGAACTATAACTCATACTCTCATAGTATGTGGAACAATGGGATAAAAAGAAGTAAGAATATATGCTTAGAACAATGACTTGAAATAACAGTTCTCAATGTTACAATTTAGTGGATTGTGTCTTAGGACATTTTATGTTAGATTTCAGGTTTGATCCTATGCCACTACACTTTTTCTTTTCGTGTGTGTATTTATTTGACTATGTATTGGCAACATAAAAAAAGCGACTTAAAAGAAGAAAATCCTCAAATTAATGTGCCAAAAAAAACCATATATGAATTCTTATTTTATTGATAAAAAAATTAATTTTTATTCACTCGTTTAATGATGCAAAACTTTTTTACACATGTATCTAATTAAATCTACGATAGTGCCACTTTTATAGGTAGTTTTTGAAATATCTTCATAAATAATTATGTGACATGATTTAATTAAATGCATAGGTAAAATATGATGCATACAAATTAAATCAACAAAAAGACTCTTAAATTTAGGAGTTGTGTTATCTATACTATATATAAAGAAAACTACCCTTTTCAGACTTTTGGATTAGATTTTTCTTTCCAAAAATACCCTTATTTTAAATACAAATAACACATCTAACAAATAGATAAGAATAAATTTAATTTAAATATTAAAACAAATGTAACAAACATGAGCAAAATATAATGCTAAAGATTGAACTTTAAATCCTCTAAAAAAAATTAGTAACAAACGTGAACAAAAAATAACGTTAAAGATTGAACTTTAAATCCTCTAAAAAAAAGATTAGTAACAAACGTAAGTAAAAATTAATGTTAAAGGTTTGACTTTAAATCCTCTAACGTTATGAATGTCATTGATCGTAAACAGAGTCAAGCATTTTTTGTTGATGGTCCAGACGGAACAAACAAAACATTTCTTTATCGAGCATTAATGGCAACTTTGAGAAATAGAGGAAAAATTGTCTTAGCAACCACGTCATCTGGTATAGCTGCAACATTATTACCGGGTGGTAGAACTGCACACTCCCGATTTAATTTACCTTTTGATGTACAACCAAATTCCATCTGCAATATAAAAAAGCAAAAAGATCTTGCAAAGCTTATTAGAGTAGCAGCTGCCATAATTTGGGATGAAGCCCCCAATTACAAACATATACTGTTTAGAAGCATTAGATCGAACACTAAAAGATATTTTAGATTGTGATGCTCCATTTGGTGGAAAAGTTATGATCATGGGTGGAGATTTTCATCAAGTACTTCCAGTTATTCAAAAAGGTAGTAAGACACATATGATATATGCATGTATTATTAATTCTTATTTGTGGGTGAATACCAAGGTCCTACATTTGGTACAAAATATGCGATCAATGAATGGTCTTGAATTTGCACAATTTCTTATGCGAATTGGTGACGGTGTTGGACCTACCAAACCCAATGATATGGTGAGGATACCTCCTCAAATTGCATTACCATGGGAAGGAGAACAGTCAACACAAATTCTTATTGATCATATTTTTTCACAATTAGATTTGCATAGATGTGATGCATCATATATGGTCGAAAGAGCCATAATTACACCTACAAATGATGATGCTCAAAAATTGAATGACATGATTATCAATCTTCCATGAGACAAACATAATTTGTTGTCATTTGACGAGGTAGAAGGGGATACTCATAACTTATATCAACATGAATTCTTAAACTCAATTGTTCAAGGAAGTATCCCACCACATATTTTAAAGGTAAAAAAATTGCACCTTTGATGTTGTTGCAAAACATAGACCCTAGATATGGCTTGTGTAATGGGACACGATTGCTATGTCGTGGTTTATTTAAGAATATGTTGGATGTGGAAATCCTAACAGAAAGCAATGCTGGAAAAAGAACATTCTTGCCCATAATTAAATTAAAAACAAATGCGAGTTCAGGACTTCCATTTGTGCTTAGTAGAAAATAGTTTCCCTTTAGACTAAGTTTTGCAATTACCATAAATAAGTCACAAGGGAAGACCATTTCCAATGTCAGAATCTATCTTCCACGACATGTTTTCAGTCATGGTCAATTATATGTTGCTTTATCAAGAGGAGTTTCTCAAAATTCAACAAAAGTTCTCATTAAAGAAGGGAAAATAGAAGGAGAAGATGAAGACTTTACGAAAAATGTAGTTTTTAAAGATATTCTTTTATCGCAATCATAGCAATGTTTCTTTAACATAAAATGTCATTTATACATTTATGTTATAATGTTACTAATTACTATTAAAATAAACAATAAATGATCATTATTTTATATACAGGCAAACTAAAATATGTCGAGTTCATAGATAATTTTGTTATATGCCTTGACAATATTTTTATATAAATCAATATATCAATAGTTTCCATTAATATTTTAAAATTTAAAATTTATAATCAAAATTATACAAACAAACATAATAAAATAATCACATGTGTTAGCGCAGTAAAAAAAGCGGACAGACGGGCACGATAGTGTCCGTCTTTCCGCTAGTTTGAATAACGATTTCTATGACAATTTTTCGGATAACCGTAAATTTACAAAGAAAATAAGATATTGACACAAAAACAAAAGAAAAAGAAAATAAAAACATAATGCAAATATGAGAAAAAAAATTATCATTAAATTTGTCAAAAAATAATTTAACAAATATCAATTCTCAAGTTTTAATTAATTGCCTCCGCATATATGCAGCCCTTCCTTGGAAAAAAAAAAGGTGCCATCCCGTCAAACATCTCCTCACCACCAGCACTGTCGTACTGAAACTTGTTTCATCCCGTTCATAAACTAGCTAGCAATTAGCAACTACATCTCCATCTCCATGCGTTCATGAATTCTATATAATTAACTATCGTGTAATTTTCTTTTGATATAGTCTATACAATAATAGAAAAAATAATAAGTATAACATTTGTATGAAATTAGTTACAAACCCGTGCTTCGTACGGGTTCAATAACGTATTCGATAAAAAAATTCTTCGAAAAAAGAGATGTTAAAACGACGGAACATTGTGATTCATCATAAAATATATATGGGCTGATTAAGAGAGCATATAATCAGTTTATGAGATTAGGAATTGACATAATATTTAGGATGAAAACAATTGAAACCAATGATGTGTGAATTATGATTACATATTATCCAAAATTATAAAAAAGAGTATTGTATAAAGTTACCAAAAAAGGATTGATACCCATATTTACATCAGATGAAATCAAGCAAAGAAGTAGCATCGGTGAGTGAAGATAATCTAGTCTAGGATTAGAGTTAAGGTGATCTGTTCAAAGTGTGGATCATGAACACCAAATCTTTATTTGGAAACGACTTGAACATGCATATTTTTAGGTGGCTTCTCTAGATCAAAAATTAGCTTATCACCTACCTCTAACATATGTTCTCGACAAAAGTTGAACCATTGGCCGCCTAAGTATTTTTCGTAACTTGCTCTCTTTGCCTTATCAAGCGACACTTATACCTTTTTTGAGCTTGTTTGTCGATGAGTGTGATTGTTTTCCGTGTTCCTTTTAGAAATGTCCTTGATATCTCATTTGGGAAGTGTTGGGTACAAAACAAATTGCAGATAAATAAGAACCTTGCTGCATATGCAGTTGGCCAAATCCATCTCTTTCACAATAGAACCCGTGCAGGATCTCAAATCTAGCCATTGGCTACAAAATGGAAGCAAAGAACTCAGGGTAAATAGATGGTAAATGATAAAGCTACGAAGTATTTTTCCCAAAGCGTTACATCAACTATATTCCCACTGCATAAGGAAAGACATCTTTCAGGTCATTATCAAACTTATACAAAATTCTATCATCTGATGCTGACAAATTAGAAAATAATACCTTTTATCTTTCAACACAATGTTCGTACACGGTTTCTTTCCAGTCCCAATTGGCGTTGTCTTGACAATCTCATGAAGAAGCCCGATGATTTCTTAAAAAAAATTACATCTATAAGAACATTATAATCGGAGAAAACACAAAAATAAATTAAAGCACATAACTATACCATATAAAACGTTAGTTTTGAATTTTCCATCTTGAATTTCCTTAAATGACTTAAATCGAAATTCATGAGTAAGAACGTTAGTTAACTTGTCATACTTCTGCACCTTTGTACCAGAACCAAAAACAACCTTAAAGGGATTAAATGCAATGTCATTATCAAACACATGACAATTATACAAAGAATAAGTCTTGTTTTCCTCGATCAAAGCCTTCCAATGCTCCAATTTTCTCTATATCGAGTTATTACATGAACTCGATCACCCTAAATTCGAGAAAGAAACCAAAAAATATAAATAAATCAAAATGTACACTAATAAGTAACATTGATAAATCATAAAGGAAATTACAACAAATCTTAGCTAACTCATCTAACCTTTGCATCACAAATAATGAGTTTCATATGTTTATTCTCATTACTACCAGTCACAATCCAAGAATCCAGTACTCCAAATCCTATTTTTCAAATGTCCAAATCATTTTTGAGATCCTTAATGTAGTCATAATCTCTTGACATTGAAAGTCCTATATAGAAATACAATAATACATCATTCTGATATCATCGAAAGAAGTTAACATATTTCTATGTGATCAATTTTTGCATCATTAAATCAACTTGATCTTAAATGCACAAATTTCTGTATCATCAAATTTTTGGACCTCAATGATATGACCAAAACAAATGTTATGAATTAACATAATAAATAAAAATGTTTAAAATATTTTCTGAAGGCTAAAATTGTTAAAAAATAAAAGATATATTTTTTTACAAATACTATATTTACTCAATAACGTTTATTTTGTGTAACATGAATGCAAATCTGTATCATCATGTAAATGACTTGTTAAATATTTGAATAGGAGAAACAATTTAAGGAGCCTGAAATAATAACATAAATAATATCAAAATAGTTGGTTTTTCTATTTCAATTATACTCTATAACAAATTTTGTTATTAGAATACCATATTTTTTGTGTCTTTCAAAAAGATAAGAATTTATATTATATGATATTATATTTGTTACATTGTTGGTGTCATGGAAACATATATGTTTAGTTTTTTTGAATAAGAAAAAGATATGCATAGTTTGTTACAATATAAAAGTGCAAAATATATATATAAGTATAATTTTTTTAGGCATCTAGACCTTTTTTGAAGAAAAGACATCTACAATTTTACTTTTAATTAAAATCAAAATTTTATAAAAATAATCATACGCATTATGCAA